>Ga0247748_1000148_pt1 | contig 5155 bp, 3 predicted proteins | sample UWRJS064202C5_FD_180931 | JGI IMG/M metagenome (GOLD analysis project Ga0247748, IMG submission 180931) | Soil microbial communities from Arlington Agricultural Research Station in Wisconsin, United States - UWRJ-S064-202C-5 | ecosystem: Environmental > Terrestrial > Soil > Agricultural land... | reverse complement strand
ACTATATGCCTTATTTGAGAGGATTGCAGTAGAGGAAACAAATATCCGCAGCAACCCCGCAGCAAGGACTACTGATCTCTTGAAGAAAGTATTTGGAGGAAAATAAAATAATTTGAATTTAGTTTTGAAGTAAAGGGCTGCAGATGCAGCCCTTTTTTATTTATCTATCTATCTCTTCATCGTGTTATAAGAAAGGTTTTATTTTTCATAACAAAGGGTTAATTGACTATTTCTAATAAAACAAATAAAACTTTCGTAACATTAGGTTAGACTGAATAAACAGACCGGTGAAATGGTAAAGGGGTACGTTTGGCTAACCAGGTATTTTATTTTTTCTCTTTAGCTTTCATCAAGAATCCCAGCTTTATCCCGAAATAATGACTTTTTAAAGTGCCGTCTCCACTGTCACCGGGGTAAAGATTGCTTAATCCTGCATTGTAATGTGCAGAAATTTGAAGACCATTGGAAAAGCGATAACCGGTAAGAAAGTTAGCGCCAAAATCAAGTCCCTTCAGATCGTCATCATCACTACTTCCAAATTCGATATCTTCTGAATAAGAGGTGGTGCCATCATCATACTTTACTTTGCCAGAAAGGGAAAAGGCAAATGAGGGACCGGCACCAATAAAAAAATTTCCGTTATTACCTGACGAGTTGTACAGGATATTTAAAGGCAGCTCAATTGTATTACTAGTTAGCTTATATTTTTCAGTAACACCCATAAATGTTTCTTCATCTTTGGTGCCTTTCTGCACAAAGTCCAGGGCGGGTTGAAAACTGAAATTTTTACTTAGTGGAAGATCTAACAGTACTCCGGCTGTTATTCCTGTTACAGAATTTGCATTGTCCGTTTCCCCATCCAGTTTTGCAGTGTAATTTGAAAAGATGGTGCCTGCTGTAAAACCAATACGTGGTTTTTGTGCATTAGTCATAAAAATAGTTGCGGTGCAGATAACTGCGGTTAGAATTGTTTTTTTCATAACAAACGTTTTAAGTAATTGTATTTGATTAAAGATTAAGTGAATATTTTTATTATCGATCACCTCATCAATTCCACAGTAAATCCAATAATTGCTTCAGTATGATTCTGATTTACTAAATAATTATTCTATAACTGTTTCAAATTAGAGCGGCGAAGGATGAAAAATTGGGGCTAGTTGACGATTTGCCTTTCCCGGCTTGTGATTTCACTTTTGGCTAATAAGAGCATCAATAAAGGATAATTACGAATCGGAATGACCAATTTGCGAAATAGCAGCGTACGGTTGTTAATATTACAAGTACCTTGAGTGATTGGTGTCTATCTTTTTGATAATGTGATATGCAAACACGTAGCCCATCATATTTTTAATAATTCTATTGTAACAGTAAATGAGGATAACTTTTTCAGGTAAAACATGAATTGAAATATTGCTGGTTGCCTGCGCAGTAATTGACAATTATATCTGCGTAAGGTTTTCGCTTGCTGTTTGAAATTTAATGATTCAATTACCTTTTTAAAAATGGCTATCTATTGAGTCGCATCTTCTGGATACAAAGCCAGAAATGGTAATGAGATGAAGACTTGTAAATTTATAGGCTGTTATTTATAACTTTCAGATATGAAGAATATATGTTCAGGCTTACTGGCTTTGGCGATTGCGATTGGCAGTTTGGCGCAAACAAATGCTCCTGAATGGCGGGTATTGCCTATTGAAAGACTTCCCCCTGATAAAAGACCTCTTTTCTACCAGATGCTATGTTCATCCAGCGGATCATTGATCTTAAGCAGTACACATGGCCTGATCGATTTCCAGGGATTCAGAATAAATTTTCCATCTGTAAGCTTAATTGCGAATGATAAGGAACACCTGGAGAAAGTGAAAGACCCCCATACTGAAGATGGAATAAGATCAATATGTCCCGGGACTGGCTCGAATTTTTTCTTCCTTACAGCTGGTGGCAGGATCTATTATATAGACGAAAACCTGATCACTTTGACCGGGTGGGCAACCCCTCCACTTTATATTCCTGTAAATATTCCCAACGGCAAAACAATATCATCTATTGGGGCAGATAAAGAGGGCGATTTATTTGTTGGAATAAAAAACGATAGCATCATTATTATCCCCGGCATTGCAAAGCGTTCGCCATCTGATGGAGAAATGAATAAAGAAGGGAATTTTATATTAAAAGATATAATAAGCAATACCAAAAAGATTTTCATTAACGGCAACCCTGATGTATACTCCATTACAAGCGATATCGTCAATGAGGGTGCTGTTTTATTGGCAACATCACAAGGATTGGCCCGGTTAAAAAAGAAAACAGGAGAAATAACTTTTTTAGGCCGGAACTGGAATGATAAAATAAAAATAACAAATGTTCAAAGTGACCTTGATGGGAATATATGGTTTGGCACTGCGGGATACGGTATGGGAAAATATGATGCGAAACTGGATGAATATTTTTTTTATGATGTTGCTACAAAAGCAAATACGGGATTGACCATAAACTCTTTTTGTAGAAAATCAGGTAACGAATTTTTTGTTGCTGTTGCGGATTCATTGCCGGCCATTTTTAATCTAACGGATCACTCCTTCACTTTCATAACAGATACCATCTTCAACAGGTCAAAAAATAATACGACAGATATTAAGGTCAATGGATTTGGGAATTTATTTACAATAAAGGGAGGGGCACTATTTTATAGTAACTCATTTTCTGCAAGCAAAGATTATGTTCCTGTAAAGCTGGATAGCGAGGCTTATGCTCCATTTATTTATGATATGCAGATAAACCATCGGCCTTATTTCGAGTTGATAAAAGGCAAAGCGTTATCAAGCACGAAAGAAATAAGACTAGCTCATGATCAGAACCAGCTTGATTTCAATTATTCATTGCTTGAGTTTTGGAAGCAGGGCCAAACGGTTACTGAATGGAAATTGGATGGTTTAAATATGGATTGGGTTCCTCCCATACCTGATCCCGAAAAATTCAAGGCAAAATTTATTCCCCCATTATCGCCGGGTAAATATGTTTTTAGGGTAAGAGCAAAAGTAGGTAACGAACCTTGGCGTAAACAGGAAGCCGCGTTGATCATTATTATAGCACCTCCATTTTGGCAAACATGGTGGTTCTGGGCTATTGTTGTCGCCTCCCTGGGTATTATAGTTGCTTTTTTTTATAAACGTCATATTTCTTCGGTCCGGAAAAAAGAGAGAGAAAAAGTAATTCACGAAAAGGAATTAGTGGAATTGGAAGCAAAAGCCCTTCGTGCCCAAATGAATCCGCATTTTGTGTTTAATAGCCTGAATTCGATAAAATCATTAATTAATAAGAATGATAACGAGAAAGCTGCCGGGTACCTTTCTACATTTTCAAAACTTATCCGTACACTTTTTCAAAATTCTGATAAAAGAGAGGTCAGCCTGTACGAGGAGCTTGAAACCTGCAAGCTTTATACTCAATTAGAAAAAATGCGGTTTGGCGATAAAGTGGAGTTTGTTTTCGATGTGGATGAATCAATTGATCTGAAAGATTTCAAAGTGCCGGCATTGATATTACAGCCATTTATTGAGAATGCGATCTGGCATGGACTGATGCCTAAAGAAACAGGCGGCAAAATAATTATCCAGGTAAAAAGAATTGAAGATACGATCCAATGCATTATAGACGATAATGGAATTGGCAGAGAGTTATCTATGAAAAATAAGCCGCAGTATGAATCGGCCCATCAATCAAAAGGGATCGGGCTTACAAAATCGAGACTTGAATTGGATAAATTATTAAATGAAAGAGAAGACAAAATATTTATAATTGACAAGGAAGATGAGAATGGAAAACCGGGGGGAACTAAAGTAATTATTTCTTTTAAAGAAATCCGATACTAAACTAATGAAAGTAACAATTTCAACTTACTGGAAATGCCAACTTATCGGATGGAGTAGTTATGTAATAATCGCATATGGATTTAATAATATTTTATATAAAGACTTTGTTGGGTTTTTTTACAAGGCTGTAATGATGTTCTTTTTTGGATTGGTATTCTCTCACCTAATAAAGTTGACGATTAAAAAAACCCGTATCCTTCAAAAAAAATTCATTCTTCAAATTATTTATTTGAGTATTCTTACCATCCTTTTTTCATTAGTTGGTACTTATATTTATATGGTAACATTAATTAAAACAGGAGTGTGGGATATTGAATCAGCGAAAAAAAGTCAACCGGGTTTCTTTTTATATCAGCTTTATTTTTATAATCTTTATCCAGTTTTGTTGACTATTGCCGGATGGGTTCTTATTTATTTTTTGGTGCATTATGTGAATAGGATAAGGATTGATGAACAACTTAAAATGCAGTACAAGGTTCAAATGAATGAACTTGAGGCTAAAGCTCTCCGTGCACAAATGAACCCCCACTTTATTTTTAACAGCTTAAACTCTATTAAATCACTTATTAATAAAAATAAAAATGAAAATGCGGCAGAATATCTTACAGTTTTTTCAAAACTAATTCGCGTACTGTTTCAGAATTCAGATAAAAGGGATATCAGTTTATATGAAGAGCTGGAATCCTGCAAGCTTTATACACAAATAGAAAAAATGCGGTTTGGTAATAAAGTTGACTTCATATTTAATGTGGATGAAAGGATTGATTTAAAGGATTTCAAAGTGCCAGCGCTTATCTTACAACCATTTATTGAAAATGCGATCTGGCATGGATTGATTCCGAAAGGAAGCGGCGGCAAAGTAACGATCAGCGTAGCAAAAAATAGTGGGGCAATTCAATGTATTATTGATGACAATGGCATTGGGCGGGAACAATCGAAGCAATTCAAGCCTCAATACGAAGCTACTTATCAGTCAAAAGGAATAGGGCTGACCCAATCAAGATTAGAGTTAGATAAATTGCTAAATGAAAGAGAAGATGCTATTTTCATTATAGATAAAGAAGATGAAAAAGGGCAATCAGAAGGTACCAAGGTGATTATTAGTTTTAAAGAAAATATAAATTGATACGGACAATTATCATAGATGACGAACAGCATTGCATCGATAGCCTTGCCTTCGATCTTCAAAAACATTGCAGGGATATAGAGTTACTTGAAACATGCACCAACCCCAAGGAAGGACTTTTGGCAATAAAAAAACAAAAGCCTGATCTTGTTTTCCT
>Ga0247748_1000135_pt1 | contig 5302 bp, 4 predicted proteins | sample UWRJS064202C5_FD_180931 | JGI IMG/M metagenome (GOLD analysis project Ga0247748, IMG submission 180931) | Soil microbial communities from Arlington Agricultural Research Station in Wisconsin, United States - UWRJ-S064-202C-5 | ecosystem: Environmental > Terrestrial > Soil > Agricultural land... | reverse complement strand
CAGTGTGTGTCAACGGCGTTTCCTGTGGTACACGGCCAGCGTGGTCTGGCTTTGGGAGTTGGAGATGGTGTATTCGGCGGGCGGAATCTGAATGACAAGATCGACGTCGTACTCGCTGCTCAACAACCCCGCCTGCTGCGGAAAGATCGATGGAAAAATCGCCAGCCAGTCGCAGCCAAGCAGCGTATCGAGGGGCAGGACACGATGGAAGGCAAGGTCCTGGTTGTTGAGGCCGAGCAGATCGATGGTGTGACGGTTGCCGAAGTAGCGGATGGCGCCGGCGTCATTCACGCCCACCACCGCATCGGCCGCGCTGTGGTCGCGAATCCACAGGCCGGCGCGCACGTTCATCATCGCAATGACGCGGGAGTCGGTGCGCAGGTGACTGCGTCTGTCGGCGAACGACCGCGCGAAGCCCGGCGCGGAAAAAGCGAGGACCGCTACGACGACAATGCTCATGACAAAGCGCCAGGTGCGGAGCGAAATCCGCCCTGCCCACGCCGGCTTCCACGAGCCTGTCGAAATGAATGCGAGCCCCAGTGCGAACGCCGCGGTCAGGAGCAGCGCGACGGGATCGATCCAGCGCGTCCAGTAATACCCGCTGGCACGGAGATCGCGCGTCCCCGCGACGGCCGACAGATATAGAAGAGGGGCGACAATAATGAACGCTCCGACGAGCCAGCGCCGTCGTGCAAGCAGAGCGATTGCCGCCGTGAGAATGCCGGCGGGAAACAGAACCGAGGTGGCAAAGCCCTGCGCCGCAACAAGCCGCCACGCCTGCAAGAGCACATGCGGCGCGGGACGAAAGGGGAGCGCCTTGACGTAGTACGTATTGGGAAGCCAGTGGCCGGTGGTGGCGTGACAGAAGAGCAACCATGCGGCGAACGGCAATAGCGCCATTACCAGTGCCATCACTTTGCGCGGCCAGCGCGGCGCGGGACGTGCAAGCATGAGAGCAATTACGAAGACAGCCAGCACGACAACGCTCTCGGGTCTCGTGATCGCCATCAAACCGGCCAGCACTGCCGCCACCAGCCAGCGCCGGCCGATCGCCGCCAGAAGCGCGCCCAGCCAGAGTGCGACCAGGAGCACGTTTTCCATCCCCGAGAGCGCCGAGAATAGAAGCCGCGGCTCCATGGCAAGAAGACAGGCGGCGATGCACGCCGCGGCGGACGAGCCCGTGAGTCGCACGGCGATACCCCGGAAAATCAGAACGCACGCCAGGCCGAAGGCGGCTCCCACACACATCACGCCGGCGACCGTTCGCGCTGCACTCCCACCGGCAAACCAGTGAATCGGCGCCGTCGCAACCGCCCACAGCGGGCTCGTGCTCCCGGCTTCCTGCGCTCCGTTGTTGTACTCGAAGCCGTGACCGGCCGCGAGAGCGCGCGCATAGACCTGGTGGATCCAGGCGTCATCGAGTGGAAACGAATCGAAGCGGTCCGGATACGATAGAAAAGAAAATATTCCGGCCAGGTAGATGACCGCCGGAAGCAGAAGGAGACAGGCTCTCCGGGCGAGCATGTTCAGATCATGGCGCACGGAGGGATGCTAGATCATGCCCGTGCGTTTGCGCAGCAACCATTCGGCGGAAAGAAGCAGTAGTACCGCAATGAACCAGGACGTGCTTGCTCGCAGGACCGATTCTGAAACCACGGGAACCTCCCGGGGAGCGACATCGATCTTTTTCGCCAGCTCTTCCACGCCTGTCGGCGTGGTGTATGCGCCGCCTGTGCGTCGCGCGATACGCTCGAGCGCGCCGCGGTCCTGGGCTGTGTTGCGGAATTCGACTGACGTCTGTGACACACGGAACTGGAGGGGTTTCGACTGCACGGTGCGGCCCGGGAGCTCGGCCGTTCCGCGCACCGTGTAGAGCCCCGCCGGGAGCGGATCGAGCGAGCCGGTGAGGCGCGTATCCTCGTCGCCCTCGCGGTGCATGCCGACGCGCTGCAGCGGCGTGTTGTCGCCGGTGGAATCGCCGCGCGAGACCTCGACACTCACCGGCACACCGGTAACGGGCTGGAGCTTGTCGTTGAATACTTCGGCGTAGAACACGGGATGCTCGCCGGTGTCGAATACGTTCTTGCGCGCAACCAGAACGAAGCGCCCCGCTTCTTCGCCGCGCGTCAGCACATCGAGGAGCCGCGTCATGAGCTCATCGTATGCGCCGCTGTTCCCGCCCAGAAAACGCCAGCGCCACAACGGCCCCGCCGCCACCGCGGCCACGCGACCCTTCCCCACCGTCTGATAGGCCAGCGCCGGCACGGGGCGTCCGCGCACACCGATCAACATCTCGGCGCCCGGCTTGGTGGTCACTCCATTATAGAAGCCCAGGAGCGGCGCGCGCTCCTGCCACTCGGTCTGCGACAAGAGCTGCACCAGGGGTGCGGTGACGGGGTGCGCCGCCGCGCGCGAGCCCGGCCCCACCAGCGTGTACTGCAGCGTAAACTGGAACGGCGCATTGCCGGTGACGGGAAGAATGTCCTTCAAGCGCTGCCACGCTGCCGTCGTTTCAAACAGGGACGACGGTCCGGGCAACACCATCAAGCCACCACCGCGCTCGACGAAACGCTTGATGCCGTCGGTGATGGCCGGTGTGAGCACGGCGTCGCTCACCGAGCCCAGCACGACTGCATCCGCGGTGGCGAGCTGGGCGGCAAAATCTGCCGCGCGATGGACACGTCCCGTGGGCGCCGCTTCGCGCTGCGGACCCACGAACAGATCGCACTCGACGCTGGGATCCTTGGCCGCCAGCGCCGTCATGAACGACACTTCCCAGCCCGGCGACAGATCCATCACCAGGATGCGCGCGCGTGCCTTTTCTCCTTCAATGACGATGTCGCGACGGTTGTTGTCGGGCGAGAGGTCCTTCCCGGCCGTGCTGACGCTGAGCACCATCTCCCGCCGGCCGGGCTTCTCGAAGCGCACCGGGATATTCATGGTCGCGCTCGCGTTGCCGCCCGCGAACGAGGTATCGGCTTCGAAGATGGTCTGGTTGCCTTCGGCGAGACGGATGTGCACGCGTTTGGCGGCGGGACCGCTGGCCGCAATGCCGGCGCGGATCACGGCACGCGAGGGCACGCGCACCACCGGGCTGTATTCGGCGTCATCGATGCGCACGTCCTCGGGTGCAATCGTGTCCCCGACACCCACCGTGAATACGCGCATGTCCGGAAGCGCCGGGCGCACCAGTGCGCGCTCGGTCTCATTTCCATCGGAGAGCGTCACCACTGCGGAGATGTGTTCACCTTCGTAGCGGCGCGATACGTCGTCGAGCGCCTGGGTGATGTCGGTGCCCTGTCCGTTGGGCTTGAGCGAATCCGCGGCCGCACTTCCTGCTCGCGTGTCGAAACCGAGTGTTTCCACCTGCGCCCCGCGCTTCTTGAGATCGGATGCGAGCTTCGAGGCGCTCTCGCGCGCGACGTCGAACCGCGACTTGCCGCCCTGCCAGCCCTGTTCCGGGAGCGTCATACTTGCCGACCTGTCGACAAGCAGGACCACACGCGCCGGTTCCTCGCGCGTGCCGCGTTTGATGGCGCGCGGGTCGATCAGAAACAGCACCAGGCACAGGAGTGCTGCGATGCGCAGCGCCGTGAGCAGCATACGCACGGGGCGCTCGACCGCGGGAGTGGTCCGCCAGTATGCATACAGACCCAGCCCGGCAAGCAGCACGGCCAGGACAACGGCCCAGGCCCGCACATCCATGGACAGACTTGTGTGTGTGGAAAGAAAGAACATTCGGTTATATATACGTGCTCGTGCTTCGCGGTCGCAAAGTTACGACAGTATATACACCGGACGCACCGGCGCTACGCAGAATTCAGCGGCCGCGCTGTCGCGCGGCTACGATGCACTCTTGGCGCCAAACGCGCCTATGGCTTCCTGCGTCGTGGGATATGACTCCAGAATGGAGTGGAATTCAAGGAGCTGGAAGACCTCGTGGACATCGCCCACCATGCCGGAGAGCTTCAGATCGCCGCCGTGGCTGCGAATCCGTTTGATCTCCCCGATGAAGATGCCCCAGCCCGCGGAGCTGATGTAATTGACACCGCTCAGGTCCACCACCACGCGGTAGATGCCGCGATCGAGCAGCCCGTACAGCGCCGTCTCCAGCTCGCTGGCCGTGGTGGTGTCGAGATAACCGCTGACTTTCAGGATCGAGGCGCCCGCCTCATTGTTGCCCGAGATCACATTGACGACGATTCCGTCTACAGCCATCGTGCCCTTCCTCATACGTTGCAAAACTCCCGGCGTTGTGAAATCTATCCGCGTCGCTGCGTGCCGCCCTGGGTGCTGCTGTTGCTCGCACTCGAGAAGTCGCGCAGTGCGTCGCTCGCGCTCTCGTACGGCTTCAGAATGTTGCCGAACTCGAGCAGGTCGAACACTTCGCGTACTTCAGGAGACATCGCTGCCAGCTTGATGTCGCCCCCGTTGCGGCGGATCCGCTTGATCTCGCTGATGAAGATTCCCCATCCCGCCGAGCTGATGTACGTCACACTGCCCAGATCGACGACGATCCGGTAGCAGCTTTCATCGACAATCCGCGTAAGAGTTTCCTCGAGACCGGATGCATTGGTGGTCTCGATGGTCCCCTTCAAGGTCAGGACGGCGACCGGCGGGTTGGAGCCCGCGCGCTCTTCGGAAATAACGAGTTTTTCCATGATTGAGCCTGTACGGTCTGTCCAAGATGCAAAACCTAGTCCAATAGGGCCTTCAACAGGAAGTGAATCCCCTGCCGGTCGTTGCCCGACAGCTTGAGGTTTTTCTCCGCCTTGCGGAAGGCCGGGTTCATTTGCAGGGCCTGCCGGAACGACTCGTGCGCCTTGTCGATGAAAATCTTGCATTTTGCAGCGTATAGCACGCCCATGTCGTTTTGTATATCGGCATATCCCGGGTTTGATTCGAGGGCGATCTTGAGGCGCTCGAGGAGCGCGTCGATGTCCTCCTCCGAGAGCTCCTCGGCGCGAAACTTGAGAATCAGATAAAGCTCGAGAGAAAGATCGTTGGACGCGATGGTGTCGAGATCGCGCTTGATGGCCGTGAGCTTCTCGTGCACGAGCTCGTAGTGCTCGGTGTCGAGGGCATTCATGGCGGCGCGGAAATCGTCGCCTTCGAGCTGCGGCTTCAACTGGAGGTTGAGCTCCAGGAGCCGGCGCAGGCGCTGGCGCAGATCCTTCGACAGGTCGTAGTCCTGTTTGAGCACGACGTTCTGCGAGAGCGCGATGGCGAGATTGAGGAGTGCTGTCTGGTAGTAACGGTTGCACTCCAGCGCGCGCTCGAAGCTGGCCGCCGCTTCCTTGCA
>Ga0247748_1000113_pt1 | contig 5496 bp, 10 predicted proteins | sample UWRJS064202C5_FD_180931 | JGI IMG/M metagenome (GOLD analysis project Ga0247748, IMG submission 180931) | Soil microbial communities from Arlington Agricultural Research Station in Wisconsin, United States - UWRJ-S064-202C-5 | ecosystem: Environmental > Terrestrial > Soil > Agricultural land... | reverse complement strand
CGTCCGGAAGATCCTCCTGGCGCTCGAGGCCGACGAGCACGGCTACGCGCCGTCGTCAGGATTCATGATCAGGGGATACGACGGGGACGTCATCGAGTACCACCTGCGGATCATGAAGCAGGGGGATCTCATCGGGGGCAAGACGGTCACCGCACACGGCGATACCAGCCCGATGTGGCTCACTTGGCAGGGGCATGAGTTCCTCGACGCCGTGCGCGACGACGAGATCTGGTCCGGTGTGAACAGGTTACTGAGGGACGATGGCCTATCGCCCTCGTTCGTGCTGCTGCAGGAACTCGCGCTCAAGATCCTGTCGGCGCGCTTGGGCCTACCGTTCGAGTAGGAGCGGAATCTGCTTTCATCCGTGGGCGTGGGCGCTTGGCGTTCTCGCGTGCGGCGAGAGTCTTAGCTTCACTCTTAGCTTGGCCGCCGAGCCTCCCGAGGGCTACAGCGGCCGGGTTCTTCTTGCTCGTCACGCCGTCACCACGAATGTCCTCGGGCCGCCTGAACGGGTGGCGCACACGATCCGACCCCCCTTCGCACGCGTGTATTCGGTGGCTTGCGCGTAGGAGGAGAACACGTTGTCAGCCACGACTTTCGGTGTCGCGGGAATCTGGCAGAAGGGCGTCAGGCCAAGGCCGATCCGCACGTCGCAACCGTTGTGTCCGCAGGGGGCGTATGTGTTCGTCATGAGATAAATATAGCAAAGCGCTTGGCTATTGTCAAGCCATCGGCGGGCGCGGTGTTCTAAACCAAAGGCAGGACACGAATGGATTCACGTATTCCAGACCAGCGCGGCCAGTTGACAACCATTTTCGCAAGACCGCGAAAATGGTCAGCATTAGTAGTGGCGCGCAGTCGAATGGCGGGGACGTCTCGGGCGGCGACCTATAGGATGGAAGTCTTGGATGGAAGTCCGCGCAACTCACGCAAACAAAGACGTTAGAAAGCTGGATTCCCGCCTCCTAAGCGGGGGCCTTCAGGTTCGCTTCTTCTTGGTCACCCGAGGCTTCTCCGCGAGCGCCACATAGGCGTTCATGGACGCAACAGCTAATTGCACGCTTAAGGTCATCGCCGATGCGCGCGCGCCAGCCTGGCGTGGCCGTTTCTTGAGTTGCTCAAGCCAAGCCTTGAGTATCGCGATGATGAGCGGGCGATCGGTGGGGTGATCCGCCAGATACGTGTGCAGCCCGCCGGCCAATTCCCGCCACGCGGCCATGTCCTCAGCCAATTGCTTCGAGGTCGATCGTTTCATTAGCTCATCCAGCGTGAACAATACGTGAATGAGAAACGGCGAAAGGGGCAGTTTGGCAACGTTTGGCGACTATGGGCTGGCTGATGCATATCGCGTTAACGTGCCAAAACTGCAGGATTTAGTTGGTGGACGGCAGGAGGATCGAACTCCTGACCTCGGCGTTGCGAACGCCGCGCTATTGACGCAATTGGCGGGGATTTATGCGGTTTTTCGCGTCTTACGTGAACGTGACGTGAATGGCTTTTGCCCGACCGCCTTCAACAGATCCCCATCCTGCGCCTCCGCGTAGATCTTCAGCAGCACGTCTGGGTTCTTCCAGTTCCCTTGCCGTTGCACCACGGGCAGGGCGATGCCTTTTCCGATCAGGAGGCGCGTGGCGCCAGTGCGCCGCGTGGCCCAATGGAAGGTGATGCCGCCCTTCGTCTTCCCGTACGGCACGCCGGCCCGCTGGCAGAGCGTCTCAAGCCGCTGTCGTACGGAGCCGCGCCAGTCGCGGACGTTCTTGGCGAGACGGAACTTCGCGAAGTAATAGGGGCTGTCGCCTGGAATCGCCGCGAGCGCGGCCGCGGCGCGCGGCGACAGCGCCACCGAGTAGGGGTCGCCGCTCTTCGGGTCAGTGATGTAGAGCCAGACGCCATCCCGATCCGTGCGCTGGACGTCAAGCAGATCGCCCATGCGCGCGAGTGTATCGATCCCCAGGATGATGAGCGCGCGATCTTGTGGGTCACCGACGGCGAGGAGCTTCGTCTCTTCGGCGTCCTGTAGCAGCCGCCGTTTGGGCTTCACGATCTTGAGTCGCTTCATGCCGACGAGCGGCGAGACGGGCAGATACTTCGGGGCTGCATCCCGGAGTATCCCCTTCAAGACATCGACCTCGCGGTTCACGCTCACCGGCTTGACCGTCTTGGTCGCGAGGCGGGCCGTGCAGTAGGCGCGTACGCGCTCGGGATCGATCGACGTCAACAGATCGTCGCCGAAGAACTGCACCAACGTCTGCAGGATCTCTGTCTCGCGCTCGGCGCCCTTCCGACGGTTGATCACGTCCGTCTGGTAGGTGTCCGCGTACTTGGCGAAGCGGATCGCCGGCTGGGCACTCGGCAGTCGGTGGCGGCGTGCGCCGATCGCACTCATGCGCTGGTGATAGAGCGCCTCCGCGAGCCGTCGGCTGTCCTTGCGCTGCGCCGTCGTCGTGCCGACGGGCAGCTCGGTGCGCTCCCGCTCCTTCGTGGTTTCGAGGTGTAGCCACCAGTACGGGGAATCGGGGCGCGTGTAGACACCCATCAGCGCGGCTCAGCGATGCCGCGCACGGCCATCGGCGACAGGATCATCGTTCGGTGGGAGTGCAGAAAACTCCGCTTTTCTCCACTATTGTCCGGTCTGCACACAAAAAGATCGCTCATCAGTAATTTCCAATTGTAATTATTTAGAGACCGCGCTAGGTTCGGGCGACGTCGGAGCGATTTGGCCATAAGTCGTAAGGATTGTTCTTATGAGCGCCGCACTCACTCGTCTCCCGTTTCCGCTGGCCCAGATGACGCCCATGCAATACCGGCTCATCGAACCGCTCATCGTCGCGTGCGCGCGATCCGGGCTTCGCGCCGCACCCAATCCTCGAACCACTTCACGGCGTCGGCTTGCGATGGCGCGGGTAACCGTCGCCAGGCCTTCAGCAGCCGACGCTCCATCTTCGACAACCCATGCACGCCCAGCGCGAGCGCGAGGATCCGAATCAGGTCATCGATCGTCGCGTGCCCTGTCCCGCTGAGAAACTTACTGACCCAGCCCGGACTGCGGCCGATCGCTTGCGCGGTCTCCTTTTGGTGGAGGTCGAGTTTCCGGAGGTGCGCGCGGACGGCACGGTCGATGGGATGCAGGGACGGGCGCGACTTCGGCATGGACTTTCTCCGATCGTAACGCGCGCGTGGACGTCGTTTGCTCGTTGGTTCCATTTGGAATTTTTATTGTATGGACAGGCGTCCTGTTTGTCACGTATAGATTCCGCATGGCTAAGCCAGCTCGACCATCCCGGTCCCGCCCCGCCCGGGCGCTCCGGGTGCTCCGCGCGGAACGGGAAGTCACCCAACATCAACTCGCGAGCCGGATCGGGATGACACAAACCCGCTACTGGCAGATTGAGCACGGCGAAGGGGCGCCGCTCCGGAAGGACGAACGGGCCGCGATCGCCCGCATCCTCGAGGTCCAACCGCACGAGATCGACTGGCCGGCGATGAAGCCGACCCAGTTGCAGGTCACCCGGGCCGCCGCCCGGGACGAACGGCGCCGGATGGCCGAGTCGATGATCGCGGGGCGGGCGTGAGCCCGGCGGGTCAACCGTCGTCCGTCGTCAGCCCGTACCTGACGAGCCGCGAGGCGCTGGTCTATCTGCGCCTGAAGTCGTTGTCGGCGCTCTATCACCACGTTCGCGAGAACGGACTGCCAGTGTGCCGCGCGGGCGGCGATCTGCGGTTCGACACACGGGAACTGGATGCGTGGCTGCGCGGGACGACGGCGCTCGAACTCGTGCGCACCAGGCGGCGGGCATGACGCGGACGTTCTGGCGCTGGTTCCGGCCCGACCCGCTGATCGATGACCTGATCACGCCGCCGCGGCCGATGCACGGGAAGGTCACCACCCCCGAGTACGAATCGATCCTCGCCGCGGCCGAGCGCCGCCGCCTGGCGGCCGAAGAGAAGCTGCGCCAGGCCGCGCGCATCCAGTCAGGCCAGCCCGTCGCCGAGCGGCTGCGCCTGGTGGGCCGGAAGAGCAAGCCATGAGCGACGGCTTCCTGTTCGACTTCGCGCCGCCGGTGGCGGATGTCCGGACGACGTCGCCAACCGGTGTGCCGGTCAGTGGCCGGACGCCGACCGCGCGGCGGGCCTCACAGTCGGGCGCCCTCGCGGTCGGGCCGACCTTCTCGATCCGGCAGCGGCGGTACCTGCAGCTGCTCGCGCAGCAGGGGCCGCTGACCGACCAGGCCGCGGCCGCCGCGCTGGCCTGGCAGCTCTGCTCCGTGAACAGCGTCCGCGCCGCCCTCGGCCCAGACGTGGTCGAAGCTGGGGACGAGGCACACACGTTCGTCGACGCCGGCGGCCGCACCCGTACGACGCATCGCACGCGCTGGACCCTCAAACCCAACTCGTAACAGGAGGCGCTGATGTCTACCGACCTCGCGGTCGTCGACCGTGCTCCCGTGGTGATCACCACCGACCAGGTCACGCTCATCAAGGCGACGCTGGCGCCGGATGCGACCGACGCCGAACTCGAGCTGTTCTTCTACGACTGCCGCCGCCGCGGCGTCCACCCGATGGACAAGCTGATCTACTTCACGAAGCGGCAGGGGAAGTACACGCCGGTGACGTCGATCGACTTCTTCCGGTCCCGAGCCGGCGCGACCCGCGAGCACATGGGCACCGACGATGCGGTCTACACGGGCCAGCCGGGTGACCTCGACTTCGCGGCGACGGTCACGGTCTACCGCCAGGTGCAGCTGGAGAAGTGCGCCTTCACGGCGACCGCCCGTTTCGCGGAGTTCGCGCCGCCGCCGCCGAACAACTTCATGTGGCAGCGGATGCCGCACAACCAGCTCGCGAAGTGCGCCGAGGCGCAGGCCCTGCGGAAAGGGTTTCCGCTGGAACTCGAAGGGCTGCACATCGTGGACGAGATGCAGAACCTCGACGGCGACGGCCAGCCGAAGACGGTCAAGCGGGCCTCCGAGAAGAAGCCGCTGGCGCCGGCGACGGTGCCCCCCGCGACCACGGCATTCGTCACCGATGCGCGCGCGGTCAAAGACGTCCGCGTCTTCGGCCAGGCGAAGGACAACTACGCCGTCACCCTCGTCGGCGACTCGTACGAGTTCACCACGAAGAACGCCGCGCTGGCCCTCGACCTCGAGAAGTTCAAGGGCACCGACCACCTCGTGCAAATCACGTACGAGAACAACGACTTCAAGGGCAAGACGTATCACAACCTGAAGTCCTTCACCGTGGTCGACACGTCGGGCGACCCGATGCCGACGGCCGGCGACATCCCGTTCTGAGCCATGAGCCCCGTGGTCCTGCAGTTCGCGCGGCCCCGCCCGGTCATCCAGGCCTCGGTGACCTGTGTGTTCTGCGCGTGGGGCGCGACCCAGACGGGTGGCAACGCGCTCGAGATCAGTGCCCTCCTGCGCGAGCTGCTGTGCCGCCACTTAGTCGATCGGCACCCCGAGCAGATCAAGGACCCCGCATGACCCGCGACGAGGA
>Ga0247748_1000095_pt1 | contig 5741 bp, 7 predicted proteins | sample UWRJS064202C5_FD_180931 | JGI IMG/M metagenome (GOLD analysis project Ga0247748, IMG submission 180931) | Soil microbial communities from Arlington Agricultural Research Station in Wisconsin, United States - UWRJ-S064-202C-5 | ecosystem: Environmental > Terrestrial > Soil > Agricultural land... | reverse complement strand
CGAAGATCGAGCGCGCCGCCTCCTCGTAAATTGCCGGCCAGGCGATGATCGGAAGGTCCATGCCGCCGTATTCCTTCGGCGATTGCGGCGCCCACAGCCCCGCCTTTCTGGCTTTCTCGCGCACCTTGGCGAGCCGGTCCTCCGGGATATTCTCGTGGTCGGAGAAATTCTGCGGGTCCGCCTCGAGCGGCAGTACGTGCTCTTCCACAAACGAACGAACGCGCAGGCGAAGATCCTCGATCTCCGGCGCAAGCGTGAAGTCCATGCCTGTCCCCTACCCTTTGATCTGAACGACTTGGCCGCCATCGACGACAATTGTCGCGCCGGTAATATAACCGCCTGCGTCTGAAACCAGCAGCAGCAACGCGCCGTCGAGATCGCCGGGATTGCCGAAACGGCCCATGGGAATCTCACGTTTGATGGCCGTGCCTGCTTCGCCGGAAAGATAATCGTCGTTCATTTCGGTGACGAACCAGCCCGGCGCGATCGCGTTGACGCGCACGCCTTTGAACGCCAACTCGACGGCAAGCGCTTTCGTGACCTGCACGACGCCCGCTTTTGCGGCAGCGTAGGCGACCGCGCCCTTTGAGACGGCGAGGCCCAGGACGGATGCGATATTGACGATCGCCCCCTGCTTCTTGGCGGCGAGCAGCCGGCGCGCCGCCTCCTGCGCCCAGAAAAAAACGGCATCGAGATTGGTCGAGAGGACTTTGCGCCATTCCTCCGGCGGCATTTCGACCGCGCGTCCGCCGTGCGCGATGCCGGCGTTATTGACGAGAATCGTCACTGTGCCGAAAGCCTTTTCAGCGGCGTCGAAAGTGCGGGCGACAGCAGCATGGTCGGTGACGTCTGCTTCAATCGCAACCGCGCGGCCACCTTTGCCTTCAATTTCGTCCTTGAGCGATTTGAGCCGGTCGGCCCGGCGGGCCACCAGCGCAACCGCGGCGCCGTTGTCGGCAAGCGCCTTCGCGAATTGCACGCCGAGGCCGCTCGACGCGCCTGTCACCAGCGCCACGCGGCCTTTCAGACTGAACATATCGGCGGCTTTCATGCGAATGCGGTTATACACGGGGGCCGCAACGATATGGAATAGACCGACAAAAACCCGTAGGTATCGTTCGGACCGAAGGGGCGGCTGGCGTGGAACGGATCTGGCGCGCGACCATCAATAGCTGGAATGGCTTGATCGCTGTGACACGGTCGGAAGCCGCCTTTCGCCAGGAGCTCGGCCTGCTGGCGATCGGCATACCGCTGGCGTTTTTCCTCACGTCAGACATCACCAAGCGGTTCGCGCTGATTGGCGTGATTGTCCTTATTCTCATTGTCGAACTGCTCAATACGGCGATTGAGAAACTAAGCGACCGCGTGACCAAAAAAAATGACCCGGCGATCAAGCGGGTCAAGGACATGGGATCTGCGGCCGTCGGGCTGTCTTTGCTTGCGGCTGGGGCCGTCTGGATCTGGGTGGTTATCGAGCGAATCTTCGGCTAATGGCCGTATAGTGCCAGCGGCAACGCCGTCGCCATCCCAGGCACGAACCAGAGCACCACAAGCGCGAGCAACTGGATTGCCACAAACGGAATAATGCCGACGTAGATGTGCCGGGTGGTTATCTGCGGCGGCGCAACACCGCGCAGGAAGAACAGTGTCGGTCCAAGCGGCGGGTGCATGTAGGACGTCTGCAGATTGACCGCCATCATTATGCCGAGCCAGACCGGATCGACTCCGGGCATGGCCAGCAAGATCGGTGCAACAATTGGCACGACGACGAAAATAATCTCAAACGCATCCATCACGAAGCCGAGTAAAAACATCGCGATCATCACCGTAAGCACTGCGCCCGCCGGTCCGCCCGGCAAATTCGAAAGTGCGCGATGCACCATGTCGTCTCCGCCGAGCGCGCGGAACACCAGGCTGAACATGGTCGCGCCGATCAGGATCAGAAAAATCATGCTGACAATCTGCGCGGTTTTCTCGCAAACCGGCCTCACCAGGCCGCCAAGCGGCGCCTTGCGGGCCGCGAGCACTATCGCGCCGACGGCGCCGATCGACGCGGCTTCGGTCGGCGTTGCAATGCCGCCAAGGATCGAACCGAGCACGGCGGCAATCAGGGCGAGCGGAGCAACCAGCACTTCGGCAAGACGGCGCAGCATCTTGACGCCGCGCAAGGCTTTCGCATCGGCCGGCAGTGCCGGTGATGCTTGCGGGCGCAGCACCGCGACCGCGATCAGAAAGATCAGATAGAGGCCGACCAGCGCAAAGGCGGGTACCAGCGCGCCGGCGAAAAGATCGCTGACCGTGAGGGATCGCGGCGAAAAAATACCCTTCGACAGCTGCGCGGCCTGGTACGCGTTGCCGAGTTGATCGCCGAGCAGAACGAGGACGGTCGCCGGCGGAAAAATCTGTGCGAGCGTTGCGGTGGCGGCGACCGTTCCGGCTGCTAGCCGCGGGTCGTAGCCGAAGCGCAGCATCGTCGGCAGCATGATGAGACCCATGGTGACAGTCGTTGCGCCCACCACACCCTTGGCTGCCGCAAGCAGCGTGCCAACGATGACTGCAGAAATGCCAAGCCCGCCGCGCAGCGTGCCGAACAGGCGACCCATGGTCTCGAGCAGATCTTCCGCGATACGTGAGCGCTCCAGCATGACGCCCATGAAAATGAAAAGCGGAATCGCCAGCAGCACTTCGTTCGTCATGACGCCAAAGATGCGCTGCGGAAGTGCGCCAAGAATGCTGAAGCTCATGGCGCCCAGCGCCTCGCCAAGCACAGCGAAGATGAGCGAGGTGCCCGCGAGCGTGAGGGCCACCGGATAGCCGGCCATCAATGCCGCGATCACCGCGATCATCATGAGAACCGCAAGGATCTCCGGGTTGACCATCAGCGCGTCCTCGCCAGCACCGCGGCGGCGCGGATTGCCTGCGCCAAACCTTGCAAGGCCATCAACACGGCGAAGACAGGAATGAGAGTTTTGAGTACGAAAACGAGCGGCAGGCCGCTTGTTTCCTGCGAGTGCTCGAGAATGGCCCACGAGCGTGCCGCATAAGGTACCGACAGCCATAGCAGTACGAGCATGAACGGCAGCAGGAGAAGAATGGCCCCGACAAAGTCGATGAATGCCCTCGTTCGTGTAGATGCTTCGGCGTAAAAAATATCGACACGCACGTGACCTTCGGCGCGCAGGGTCCAGGCCGCCGCGAGCATAAATACTGCCGCGTGCGCGTAGATCACGGTCTCAGAAAGCCAAATGGAACCGAGCCCGAACAAATAGCGGGCCACAACCAGTGCAAATTGCAGCAGGACGACAACAAGAATGAGCCAAGCCGCAACACGGCCGATGCCTGAGATCAAACGGTCGATGCGGTCAGCCAGCGCGGTCATATGCGTAAATCTCATAACTCCGATGATGGCATAAAGACGCGACCTTTGCTTATAGTGGGGCCATGTCCGACCACGACCACGATCATCATCACGACCACGACCATTCGGAGCTATCCGAAACCCAGTTGCGCGTGCGCGCTCTGGAAACCGTGTTGACCGAAAAGGGCTATGTCGACCCCGCCGCCCTCGATCTGCTGATCGAGACCTATGAAAAGAAAGTCGGTCCGCGCAACGGCGCGCGCGTCGTCGCAAGAGCCTGGGCCGATCCGGCCTATCGCGCGCGCCTGCTCAAGGATGCGACGCCAGCCATCGCCGAGGTCGGCTATGCGGGGCGCCAGGGCGAGCACATCGTTGCGCTGGAGAACACACCAAATCTGCACAACATGGTCGTGTGCACGTTGTGCTCCTGTTACCCGTGGCCGGTATTGGGACTGCCACCAGTCTGGTACAAGTCCGCGCCCTACCGCTCGCGTGCGGTGTCCGATCCGCGTAGCGTGCTTGCCGACTTTGGTTTCGCGCTCCCCAAAGAAACTGAAATCCGTATCTGGGATTCTACCGCAGAAATCCGTTATCTCGTGGTGCCCATGCGCCCGGATGGCACCGAAGGTTGGAGCGAAGAAAAGCTCGCCGATCTTGTCACGCGCGATTCCATGATCGGCACCGGTCTGCCGAAATCACCGAAGGACATTGCAAAGTGAACGGCGGTCAAGACCTTGGTGGAACGCAGGGCCACGGCCCGGTCAAGCCGGAGCCGAACGAGCCTGTCTTCCATGGCGAATGGGAAAAGCGCGCGTTTGCGCTCACGCTGGCAATGGGCATGCCGGGTGGTTGGAACATCGATATGTCGCGGTTCGCGCGCGAGAACCGTCCGCCCGGCGAATACCTGTCGATGACTTACTATCAGATCTGGTTTGCCGCGCTTGAGACAATGCTGAAGGAACGCGGCCTGGTGGCGGAGGACGAAATCGCCGCCGGTCATTCGCTGCATCCGGCAAAACCTGTGAAACGCATATTGTCGCCGGGCGACGTCGAGAGGACCCTGCACCGCGGCGGCCCGACCGAGCGAGACACAAATACGGCGGCCGCGTTCAAGCCGGGCGACAAAGTGCGCGCGAAGAATATCAATCCGCCGACGCATACGCGTCTGCCTCGCTACGTGCGCGGCCACGTGGGCACGATCGAGCGCGTTGTCGGCTGTCACGTTTTCCCGGACAGCAATGCGACGGGAGTCGGCGAAAATCCGCAATGGCTTTACACTGTGCGCTTCGACGGACGCGAGTTGTGGGGCGGTGAAGGCGACCCAAGCGCGAAGGTTTCAGTCGACGCTTGGGAACCCTATCTGGAGCCGGCCTGACATGGCGATGGATCCGCGAGCAGCCATGCGCGCCGCGATTGCCGTGCCCGGCGTGCCGCGCGACGCCGATGGCCCGGTGTTTCGCGAGCCGTGGGAGGCCCAGGCCTTCGCCATGACGTTGGCGCTACACGAGCGCGGCGTTTTCACCTGGCCGGAATGGGCGGCGGCACTTGCAGCCGAAATCAAGCGTGCACAGGCAGCCGGCGACCCTGACACCGGCGAAACGTATTACTCGCACTGGCTCAACACACTCGAGAAGCTCGTTGCGGAAAAAGGGGTGACGACGGCCGATACACTGCATCGCTACCGCGACGCCTGGGATCGCGCCAGTGACCGCACCCCGCATGGCCAACCGATCGAACTTCGTCCCGATGATTTTCGCTAAACGCCCATCAGGCGTTCGCTTGCCAGATAACCGGTGAGCAAGGCCGCACCAAACAGCACAATCACCAGGGCCGCCGCAGTTTCCAGTCCGCGCAGGATAATCACTCCCGCCCCCGGCTTCGCTTTCGCCAGTCTGCCTGCAAGTTCACGCGCGCCCACCGCCAAAGTTGCAATCGCGGCTACCGTGATTGCCGTCCCGAGCCCCATGACAAAGGTCGAGGCGACGCCGATCCAGAACAGCCCCTGAGCGAGCGCAAACACGAGCACAATGATCGCGCCCGAGCACGGGCGCAGACCAACAGCAACGATCGCCGTCAGGCCACGCCTTAACCAGTGAACGCCAGCGAGTTCGCTCGGCTCCGGTGCGTGCCCGTGACTCCAGGCTGATGCATCATGATCATGGTCGTGGTCGTGGTCATGATCATGGTGGTGATGATGGCCGTGGCCATGCTCGTGCGCGTGATCATGAGCGTGCGCACGTTCTTTGAGTCCCACCGCTTGCAACAACGCCCTGCCCTTCACCCACAAGAGACGCAGACCGATCAACAAAATGAGCGCGTAGCTGACGATTTCGATCACGCGCACGGTATCACCCATGACCTTCGCCGTGGCGCCAAGGAGAGC
>Ga0247748_1000091_pt1 | contig 5823 bp, 6 predicted proteins | sample UWRJS064202C5_FD_180931 | JGI IMG/M metagenome (GOLD analysis project Ga0247748, IMG submission 180931) | Soil microbial communities from Arlington Agricultural Research Station in Wisconsin, United States - UWRJ-S064-202C-5 | ecosystem: Environmental > Terrestrial > Soil > Agricultural land... | reverse complement strand
GCTTGAGGTTTTCGTAGTGTCGTAGCCCAGCCTGCGCTCGCGCCTTGTCGGCGGGGGCGCGTTTCGGATCGTTGAGGATTGAGATGAGCCCGCCATCGCTCGTCCACAACTGCTGCTCGGCCTGCGCCTGCTGTTGCTCCGTGATCGGCATTGTCCCGGTCGCAGTCTGTTCCGCCGTTTGCGTATCCGCGATGGCCTTGCGAAATTCGTAGGGCGCCCTCTCTGTTTTGCGCGCCGCTTCCTCCTGCTGCCTCTTCAACTCCTCGCGCGCCACATAATCCATCGACTCCTGCGCGTAGCCCGTCCACTCGTCCTGGTGGAAGCCGTTCTCCGCAAGGTGTGCCCACAACTCCCGCGCCGCTTCCGCGTTCTTTATGGGGTCGAGGTCGTACGCCTTCGCGTTGTACGCCGTCCAGACGGCCTTCCTCGCGCTATCCTCATCCTTCACACCAGCCGCAATCTGCGCCCGCAGTTTCGCCTGATTCATGCGAACCGTGTGCTCTGAAGTCGCCCGGTCGAGTTCCGCCTTCGCCCTCTCTGCCTGCGCTTTCTGCCATTCGACAGTGCGCTTCAGCCCGCCGGCCGCGATGAGTTCAGCCGTCCCGGCGCTCGGGTCCCGCGCCAGCAACGACTGAAACGCCCGGTCCTGCTCGGAGCCCAGCCGGTCCTGCTCGAGGTTCAGTTGCGCCTGCTGCGTCTGCAACCCGCGGAGCTGCTGCTGCTCCATCATTCCGCGGAGCGTCAGCACCTTGCCGTAGCGCTCGAGCGGCGACTGGATCTCGAGCGGCTGAAACTGCGGCGGCCGCACGCCGAGGGCGATCTCAGGATTTAACGCCATGCTTACCTTCCAATGCGATAGTCCGCCACTCCAAACACCTGAAGGAGCCAGAGCAACAGGATCAGAATGACGACCACGTTCATGATCGTTTTGACCGGGGCCGCCATAGGGATGTAGGTATTGATCAGCCAGAGCCCCACCCCCACGATGATGAAAACGATTAGCAAGTGAACAATTGGCATAGGTCCTCCCTTACGGTCTTAACAGGATGAACTCCAAAAGCAGCAGAACGAAACGTAAGTTGATCATTGTGGCCCTCCAAAAATGTCTTCGTAGCTAGGCCCTGTATATGGCATCGGCGCGTTCGGCATATACGTTGAGCGGGTCGGGTAATACGCTTTGCGTTGGCTGGACATGATCCACGGGTTGTTCGCCGGGTTCATGAAGTCTTTGAGCGTCTCCCGATCCTGGTAATAGCGCCCGACACCCTGCGCGGCGTTCCCGATCCCTTGCAGTGCCCCGCCCCAGGCGTTCGCCGATCCCACCGTGCCGGCCGCCCTCGAGGCCGCGCCGCCGGTCATCATGTCCGCGATCGAGCGCTGCGTCCCGAAGGCGTTCTGGGCCATCTGCTCCGTCGCGCCCATGCGGGCGTTGCCGGCCCATTGCGATCCCTGCATCCCCGCGTTCCCGGCATACTGCGCCCCCTGCATCCCGAGCTGCGCGCCGAACTGCCCGGCCCCGATCAGGTTCTGACCGGCCTGGCCGGCGTACTGCCCGCCGAGTTGGGTGCTCCCGAAGAGCCGGTTGTACCGATCGTTCTGCTGCTGCCGGAAGCGGTCGCTTGCCGCCCCGAACTCCGACGAGGCGACGTCCTGGGACCTCTGCACCAGAGCTTTCAGGGCGCCGCCGCCCAACGCCCCACCTCGAGCGGCCGCCGAAGCCTGGACCGCCCTTGCGGCCTCGTCCAGCCGGAACTTATAGCCGGGGTCGTACTGCGCCATGTCGGCTGCGGTGAATTGTTTGCTGCCCGCCCCTCCGGGCGCCATGAACTCCCGCAGGGACGTCGCCCCCTCCGCGCCGAGCTGGACGTACGGGTCGAGCAGCTCGTTGGCGGCGAGCGCGTCGGTGCGGACCTGGCCCGCCCCGGTCGCCGCGGAGTCGAGCACGCGCTGGCCGGCGAGGTCCGAAGCGCCGAGGACGTCCGTCGCCGCCGTTTCGGCGATCGTCCCGATCTGCGGGTTGTACTGGCCGAGGGTGTTGCGGTAGTCTTGCGCCTGGCGTAGGGCTTCTTCCTCCTGCGCCTGGCCGGCCTTCTTGCTGGCGCGGGAGCCCAGGACGCCCCCGAGTACCGAACTTCCTAAGGAAACCGCAGCGGGTATTGCCACAGCAGCAGGCACGGTAACACCTCCTAAGTCGTGCTAGAATAGATAGATAAGCCGGACACCATCCGGCAAGAGGAAACCACATTGACCACAAACGAATTGACCCAGATCGTGGCGGAAAACAGCCGCGCCATCGCCGCAAATACGGCATCTATTGCAGAGTTGACAAAGAACATTCTCATCCTGCACGATTCGATCAAATCGCTCGAAAACACGGCGTTGGCGCATGACGCGCAGATTGACGAATTGATCGAAACCGGCAAGAGTCTGCAAAAAGAATGGCAGGCGTACATTAAAACGCTCCCGCGAAACTAGCTCTGCCGAGCGCCTTCTCTGCGCCTACAGAGCGTTCTCCGGGTGGTACCGGAGCATGGGCGGCTACGTCAAGGCCGCCCGCACCAATCGAACCTGCTTCGTCAGCCAACATGACCAACTTCGCCGCGTTCCGGCGAGCTTGCTCGGTCGTCATGGTCAGGATGATCCTCTCGTCACACACCAACTCGATGAGGCCGCGCCTCAGTCTCAGCTCGTAGGGCATCCGTCTCCCCCTCGTTGGCTTGGCGCCCCGTTTCCGCGCCGGGAACGGCCGCTTCTTCCGGTTTGCTCAATCCCAGGCACAACTGATCGAAGAGTCTCCCGTTCTTCAGGTAGCTCGCCTTGTTGCAGCCGAAGGTCGTCATCCCCGCCTTGAGAGCAAAACGCAGGGCCAGCCGGTTCGACGACGGCACGTTCGTTACGATCCGCCGGCAGGGCGTATGCTGCCAGATCCACTCGGGCAGCGCCCGCGCCGCGATGTAGGCCCGTTCGCCCCAGGCGCACGGGAGCAGGCACGTATGCACCTCCCAACAGATGGCGTTGGTCGCGTGGAACATCCAGAGGCCGAGCAGCTCCTTGCCGTCGTCCCAGGCCAGCACGTACCAGATGTGCTCCCCCTCGGCCGGCCGGTAGTCTTTGACCGGCGGCGATCCGTCGTCCGAGATGTGCGGCCAGATTTGCGGGTGTGTCATCACCCGGCGCACGATGTCGTAGTTGCGCGAACGCTCAAAGGTGATCATGGCCCGATCCAGGTTGCCGAGATCAGGGAGTTGGTCCCGACGCAAATGCTTGTCCCGGTCGCGCCGGCCGATTTGGCGACGACCAACCGCATGACGACGCCCGCTGCGGCCGCGGTGTAGGGCCACTCCCCCGGCACGGTTGCCCTGGCGCCGGTCAACCCTGCGGCTCCCGCGGGACTCACCAGGACCGCAGCCGGGCCGGGGACGGCGACGGCGTCCGCGGTGATGCTGCCGATCATGGCGAGCCCTAGGTCGCCCGTGCCCTGCACGGTAAAGTCGAACAAGCCCCGGATGATGTGCCGGCCGGGCCTCTCAAGCGTCACCGCGGCCCCGGTCACTACCTGCGCCGTCCCGGTCAACGTGACGTTCCCGCTGCCCACCGCGGACTGATAGAGCCCGCCGGGCGTCTCGTTGACCCACGCCGAGCCGGACCATCGGTAGACCTCGAGGGTGTCCGAGGTCGCGAAGGTGAAGTTGGTATCGAACTCGGCGAGGTTGGTCGGAAGCTCACTGAGCGAGCCCGTCATCGTGCCCGTCACGTAGACCCATTGCGGCCCTCCCGCGACGATCTGGACTTGGTAGACGACGTTGTCTCGGTCGGTCACAATCCAGATCGCGTTCGGGGGCGCCGGGGGTTCGTCGGTCATTTCGTCCTCAGTGCCGGCGCGGATCATCGTGTCGAGCAGCGCAGTTCCCGTATTGACTGCCCGCGTCAGAGCGTCCCAATAGAGCCACCAGTCCTTCGTCGTCGGCGCGGGAGTGCGGACGGGCGTGCGGCCCGCACCTCCGCTTTCACCGGCCAGGAGAGGCGTCCGGATTGTCGGCGTGACGATTGGGCTCCCCATCAGGCGATCTCCGACGGTGTGACCTCGAGGAAAGCGTCCGTCAACGCGACTTTCCCTTTGCCCTGCACGCCGATCCTGTACACCCGGTCCCTCGAGCGGCCGAGCCGCCGCCACACGATCCGCTTCGTGAAGTTGCCCGGCACGCCGGATGTCTGCGTCACCGTGCGCCCGGTCGGGAACGTGTGCCCGCGGTCTGCGCTCCAGTCGAGCGCGACGAGCATCTCCGGGTCGGGAGCTACGACCGTGCCCGTTTCCATGAACAACTCGAGCCGGTGGTGGAACAGGTATCGATCCTCGTCGAGCAGGTGCGGGAACGTGCGGATGTACTGGATCACTACCCCGTCGTCGTCGTAAAAGTTCAGGCTCTGCTCGTAGAGTTTGCCCGTCGAGGGGTCGCCCACGATATGCTTGCCGCCCGGCCCCCACTCGGGAATGAAAACATGGAACCAGGGCTGGTATCTCGTGAAGTGCTCTTCCTCCACGTCGAACGCCTTGCGCTCGTGCCAGAGCCGCTCCGTTACGTCATACACCCAGGTCTGCTCTTCGGCCCAGAAGTTCACCACCCAGAACAGGTGCCCGGCGTCCATGTAGGTGTAAGACACCGCATCGCGCGCGTTGAAGCCCGGCGCGTTCCACATCTGCTCCTGGGCGTATGTCGAGATGCGCTGCGGCTGAAGGCCCTGCGCCTGGTACGCAACGGTCTGACCGTCCGCGCCCCCCGCGAGAGCGCAGACCGTCGTGCCGACCGAGCAGGGCGCGTACGTCGCGACGGAGCCCCCCTGGATGTAGGCTCCGGGGATGCGCTGGAAGGGGAACAGTGGGTCGCCGACATTGCTCCAGACCTCCGTCGTTTCGGTGCCCAGGAGCCAGAGTTCCTCGTGATCGCAGAGGATCGAGCGGATGTAGTCGCTGTGACCTTCCTTGACCCCGAACATCAGCGGGTCCCAGACCGTGAAGTCGTTAATCTCGCTGATATTGAATTGCCGCCCCGGATCATCCGGCTCCACTGACCGTCCCGACCGGCTGCGGCGCCTGCGGCTGGCGGCCATCCCCGGCCCCGGCGGGTTCGGCGGCCGGGAGACGATGCCATACCCGTCGAGGAATCCGCCGGTCGTCGCCGTCACCTGTTCGCCCGACCGCGGGACGCTGTACGCCAGGTCCGACCCTACCGGGACCACATCGTTCACCGTGATGGTGGCGCTGTTGATGTAGGAGACGACGACGCGCTCATAGTCGCCGATGCGGATCGGCTGGCCTACCATCAGGGAGTTGAATATATCGGACGTCTCGGGCGTCGTCCCGCTCGTCGTCCAGTAGACGGTCGACGTTCCGTCCGTATCGACCAGGCCGAACGTTGTGAACCGTGCGGGCTCCGGTCCCGTGCCGTTGTCGCAGTAGACCAGGCCGCCGCTGATGATCATGAGCTGGTGGCCGTTCGAGAAGATCTGCGCCGGGTCGGGCGAGGTTGCCGGCGTCTCGGCGACGGTCTGCGCCGCCGTTGTCGGCGTGCCGTCTTCCTCGTCGATCTCCGACTGCTTGTTGCCGTGGATCACGAAGAGGCGGCCGCCGCCGGCCCACATGCAGCGGATCTTGGCCGGCGACAGTGTCGCGAAGAGCTGAAGGCCCGGCCGCCCGACGAGCACCTGCTTCCGCGGCTCGTCGCCGACGGCAATCGTCTCCGGATACCAGTTGATCGTCTCCTGCGTGGCTGCTACGACGCTCTTGGCAGCGTAGGATGGCCCGGCCAGCGAGATCTTCATGTC
>Ga0247748_1000069_pt1 | contig 6292 bp, 9 predicted proteins | sample UWRJS064202C5_FD_180931 | JGI IMG/M metagenome (GOLD analysis project Ga0247748, IMG submission 180931) | Soil microbial communities from Arlington Agricultural Research Station in Wisconsin, United States - UWRJ-S064-202C-5 | ecosystem: Environmental > Terrestrial > Soil > Agricultural land... | reverse complement strand
GGTCGGCCGCCCGCGCGCATGCCACAGAGCGGATGGTCCCGCAGGAACCGGGCCCGGCGCACCGACCAGCGCCAGGTGTAGCCGCGCGCATGGCTGTTGCCCCGTTGGGCGTCGGCCCGCTGCTGCGCCCGCACCACGATCGGCCGCGCATGCTGCGGACAATGGCCACGGACCACGAGCGCGGGACAGCCAGGCGTGGCACAGGCGCGTGGCGGGGCTAACGGCATCCCGCCACCTGGACCGAGCGCCGCGTCATATAATCGCCCGCATGGCTGACTCGTTTCGCCCCGTGTTCGAAGGCCTGAAGCAAGTCGCGGAGGGTCTGATCCTGGCCAACGAGGGCATCAAGAAGCTGGCCGATGCCGTGCTCGAGGCCCGCGACGAACACGAGGACCTGAAGGAAACGGTCACCCGCCTCGAGAGTCTCGTCGTCACACAAGGCCAAGATCTCCAGAGCCTGCGGGCCGACGTCAAGGCCTTGCGCAAACACCTCGGCGGCGACGCCACCGTCTGACCGCTTAGCCACTGACCACGATCCAGTTGGTCCCATTCCATCGGGCCAGCACGTTAAACGTCCCGCCACCCGCGATCACCGCGCCCGCCGTGTTCGTCGTGCTATCCGTGATCGTGACGAGGTTGCCCACGTTGCGATGACCGGCGTGCCCAGCTACCGTGTTGGGGACTGGTGCGAAGAAGCCAGCTTGCACGCCGCCGCCGGTCGCATCGACGCTGGCGCCCGGACTCAGGCTGATGCTGCCGTTGAACGCGCTGATGTAGACCTTCCGCCCGGCCGACACGCCCGCGTCGTTCTGGTAGTCAATCACGAAGTCGGTGCCGACACTGCCGATCTGCCAGCGCCGTTGGTCCGGCGGCCCCGTGGGATTGATCAACAGCAGGTTCGGACGGAAAACGGGATCGGCACCGTCACCCTGCGAGCTGAGGACTTGTCCGAGCGGCGCCGTGGGCAAGGCCGCGCCCGAGGCCGCGACCAACAAGACGGCGACGTTCTGGTTGTGCGAGAAGCCACCCGGGATCGTCGACGACACGAACGCCACCGGCACCTCGAACCAATCGGGGTGATTCACTGCCGGACCCGTGAGTTCAAAGACCTGGTAGTTGACCGCCAGGTCCTTGTCTTGAATCACGAGGCGACTGCCGAGCGTCACGAGCTGGAAGTAGAGATGGGCGTCGAAGCCATCGGTGGTCAGCCAGTCGACGTAGAAGACGGTCGCGTCCGCTTGGACCGCGTTGTTGTAGCGCAGCTTCCCCGCGCCGGGATCTTGGGGCGTGGTCCCCTGCGCATCGATGCGGTAGAAGAACACCGAGGACGAGGGACCGGGTGGCCCGGGCGGGCCGGTGTCGCCCTTCACGCCCGTGGCCACTTCAATCACCGAGGTCGGCGGCACGATGATGTCGATGATGGCGATGTCTTCTGGCATCGCTACACCGTGACGTCCTGCTGCAGGGTGACCGCGCCGGCGACGGGCGTCTGCACATCGCCATTCGCCCAGGTGAGTTGCAGATCCCAGTGGGCCGGCGCCGTCGTCAGGGTCTTGGACGCCGTCGCCGACAGCTCGATGTCGATGACATTCGGCAGCGAGACCGCACACGCCAAGGGTGTGACGACCGACCCGCTGTTCGACCGAATCTCAGAGGCGACCTCGGCCTCGGTCAAGTCGACGGGGGAGGTCTTCGCCGCATCCGCCCAGAGCCGAAACTGGAGGCGATAGGTATCCCCGCGGTAAATCGTCAAGGGGTAGTTACTGGGCACCAGCGTTTCCTTCCTGCGCGTCAGCGGTTGCGGCGCGCGACCACGTAGATGATCAGCGAGAAGACGACCATGATGAGCGCCAAATTCTGCAGTTGATCCACATTCATGACAGGTCCGCACTCATGCCGAGGCCGCCAGGTGCACGTCGAGATCCCGCTCGGCCTGCCGGACCGAGACCCGTTCGGGACCCTGAAACCCGCAGCTGCACTCGAGCCGCCAGCGATACGCACCGCCGAGGTCGGGCCGCAGCTCGCGCACAAATACGGGCCGAGTGGCGGCGATAGTCGTCCATCTCGATGCTCATGGTCGGTCCCTCAGTTCCGCGACGCGGGCAGCGTACTCGGCGGCCGACTCGGCCCGGCCACGTTTGACGCCGTCCATCACTTGCGTGCGCACGGGCGCCGGCACCTGGCCTGCGAGGAGTTCGTAGCTGTCCTGGCCGCTGAGGACGATCCAGTAAGCCACCAGCCCGCGGCGCGCGAGCGTCCGGGCCCGCCTGGTCACGGCGGGCGGATCCGCGGCGCGCCTCATGCCCCTGGACCCTTCCGCATCACGTCGTCCATGAACCGTCGGACCTGCCGGTGCCGCCATCGCATCGGCACGAGCCGGACCGCCCACATCGGGAGGTAGCTGAGGACGACCCAGTACGCCATCGTGGTACGGCGCATGGTCAGTGCTCGGCGTGCACGCCGGGCCGCAACACGTCGCCTTCCGCTACCGGCGCCTTCCGCGCATTCCGCCGCGGGACGCGGCGCGCGGGCTCAACGTTGTCCTCGTCGAGCTCCTTCCCGGCGAAGTCGAGCGCCGGCTGCTGCGGCTGGAACGTCACGAAGCGCTGCTGCGTCAGCCAGTCGCACACGTATTCGAGTTCGCGCGGACTGGCCGGTCCATAGGTCACATAGAAGATCAACGCAAAACCATCCACCCCCTTTTCCGTCCGGGCGCGCACATCCGACACCTCGCAGTCACACAGCAGCAGGCTGTCCGCGAGCTCGGGCAAGGGCGCGATCGCGAGCTGCTGCCGCGGCAAGGTCAACGCGAACTTCACTTCCTTGAGCTTCGGCTTCGGCTTCGCGTCCCCCAGCGCGAAGAGCAGCGCCCGCACATCGGGGTCGAACGAGCCGGCGAGTTCCGGGGTCAACCGTTGCACCCGCAGCGTGAGGTCGACCATCTTGACCTCGTGCCCGTCCACCTTGTCGACCCGGTGACCGATGTCATCGAGGTAGCAGCCGACGTGATCGTCATCGAACAAGCGCATGGGACCTCATTTCTGGAAACTGTCGAATCCGGAGGTCTTCCGGCCACTCGGCTGGATCGCCGCCCTTGCGGCTCTTTAGCCGTCCCTCTCTCACCATCGGATCCGTGAAGATGCCGCCGTTGACGTTGTATCGCCGATACGGATGCGCACCGAGTTGCTTGACGAACACCGGCACGCCGGCGGCCTGGCACTGCTGGACGATCGACCGCGCCCACTCGACGTTGAACGGCCGCGCGCCGGGGCCGCTCTCGCCGCCAACAATCACCCAATCGAGCCACGTCTCGAGCTCGACGCCGCCGATGGTCTCCACCGGCAGGAACGCTGAGAGATCGACGGGGTCCAGCAGCGGTTCCGCGCTGATGAACCTGACGGCGGCCGGCGTCTGCAGCACCAGCGGGATGCGCTCGTCGGCGAAGTGCTGGTTCTCGACAGACACGCCCAGCCACACGTTGGGCATCGGCCAGTTCCCAGGGATGCGTGGGAATCTCCGGCCTGCCGGTAACCAGTTCGGCATATCCATCGCCGCGACGATCGCCTCGTGCCGACCCGGCGCAGAGAGGTACGTCTGCATCCGGTCGGCCCGCTTCGTGAGCACCTGAAACGTGTGCTCCGGCGAGAGCGCCATCACCGCGAAGACCTGGTCGACGTAGGCGTCCGACACGCCGTCCTGAAACAGATCGCTCATCGAGTTGACGAAGACCCGCTTCGGCTTCTTCCAGCGCAGCGGCTCGGTCAGCTTCTCCGGCACCAGCCGCAGGTCGAAGCCCTGCTCGTAGGGATGGCACGGCACGCCGCGGAACCGCTCCGCGAACGTCTCGGCGTAGCAGTGGGCGCAGCCCGGGCTCACCTTCCTGCACCCGCGCACAGGATTCCATGTCGCGCCAGGGGTGACGCTACCGTCACTGTTGACCGTGGCCGTCCACTCGATCGCGGTCTTATCGCTCATTGAGGGTCTTCACCGTCGCCCGAGCGCCGCGGACGCCGCCTGCCGGGCTTCTGAAATACGCTGGAATTCCGCCAGGTTGCCGCCGGCGTCTGGATGATTGATCCGCGCCAATTCCTTGAACCGGCTGTTCACCTCGTCGAGCGTCGCGTTCGCCGACACGCCCAGGATGACCCACCAGTCCGTCGCCTTGGCCGGCAGCGCCACGTAACCGGCGAATGCCTGCTCGATGCTGCCGACGCCGTAGCGATCGATCCGCCGCAGCGCGTCGATGTGCTGCGCAATCGCCGCGACGTTGTCGGCGACGCGATCCCACTTGTCGCATGCCAGGCAGAGCGGCTTCTTCTTCAGCCAGAACCAGACGGCGACGCCCCGGTCGTCGGGCTCGGCCTGGCCGCTGCGAGGCAAGCCATCGAGCCGCACATCGAGGTTGCTGCTCAGGAGCTCCGAGGTGGCACCGAGTCGCGCGAGTTCTGCGGAGAGGCGCTCGAGGGCCTGCGACACGGTGAGTTGCCGTTTGTAATCGCCGCGCTGTTTGGTGCCGAAGCTCGCGCGCCGCCGCTGGTGGCGGGGCGTCCGGGCCCAGCCGTCCGGCCACGAGAGCGGAAAGCGCGTCGCGGTGTCGTGCGTCATGACGCGACGATCTCCTCGTCGCCATCGAGGTCGCGGAGCTGCTCGGCCAGGGCGAGCCGGTCCCGATCAATGGCTTCGATGATCCGCGTCATGCGCTCGGCTTGAATTTCGAACGTGACCCGCAGCGCGAGATGTTCCGCGCGCAGCCGCACGAATTCCCGGTCGATGGCGAGCACGAGCTGCCGCTCCGTCTGCTGCTGGGGAGTCATCGGGCCTCCGCGAAGAGCGGCAACGGCGCCGGCGGCACGGGCATCGGTCGCACGCCAGCCGTCGACTCGACGCGCACGTCGACGCGCGGCGTGCCGTCCACTTCGGCGTAGAACTTGCCGACAATCGCTTCGACGACTTGTTTGTCATCGCGATAGACGACGTGCGTCAGCGCGTCCGACACCGCGCGCGAGAGCTTGTCCCAGTCTGGCGCGGTCAGGTGTGCGACCGGCACGCCGCGACGCTGAAACTTCTTCGGCCGCGGTAGGTAGAACGCCATCGTCAGCCGCACGGGGCCCTCGAGCACGCCGCGCTCTGCGGCCGGCAGCGCGCCGAGCGCACGGTTCGCGCCCTCGGCCACGAGCTGCGACCACGACTTCACCGAGCGGTTGCTGTCGGTGACGATCGGAAACTTCATGCCGGGGATGTTGATCGCCCGCATGTTGCCTTTTGGCTGCGCGACGCCGAACACGGTGAACGCCAGCGTCATGTTCACAGCGGCGTGCCGTCCGGCCGCCGGCCTCCGTTGCCGTAGCCCTTGACCGTCATCAGCCCCGGCGCGCACGTGCACTCGTACCCTTTCAAGTTCCCGAGATCCTCGTCCGCGAGCCGCCCGTCGCCGTCGGTCAGATTGCCGTATTGGCAGGTCGCGATCGTTTCCCAGACCGTGAGGTCGAACGGATGGCCGCGACCACTGTCCCCGAGCCCCCACAAACCACCCGGCGCGAGCCGGTCCAGGCAGTCCTGCGTCCTGGCGGCCATCATGCCGGCCGACCACGCGGGATCGCACTGATAGCACACGCCGTCGACCTTGCCCTCGTTCGCGCGCCAGAAGTCGCCCGGCTCCTCGTGATCGGCTTGCCACGAAATGTAATGTGGTAGGAAATGCAACATGCATCGCGCCCGCGTGCCGACGAGCGCGGCGTCGTGGTCGATCATCGCGCGGCAGATCGCCGGTGACCAGATGTTCATCTCCCAGGCTGGGCTGAACACGTGCAGCGCGTCGTGGCGGAGCAGTCGATCGACCAGCGCATCGGGCGCGTGCAGATCTGGGTCGCCGAGCGGCGTGTAGTACTTCGAGCGCAGCAGGTGGTGCACAAACAATCCCGCCTGGCGGCAGCGCACGCTCATGGCGACGTAGTCGTCCTCCGATTGCCCGGCGGCAAAACTATCCTGCGGCGAGAGCGAGATGTGCGTGTAGCCGTAGTCGCGATACGTTCTCAGAATCACGCCCTCCCAGTCGGGGCCGTAGCGATCGAGAAAGTAGGTCAACACGCGCGACTGCGCCGGCCCGCTCGCCCCGCCCTCGACCCGCGGCAGGCCCGGCAGCGTCAGCCCCCAGGCATCGCCGCGCCACCAGGTCACGTCGGGTTTCGCCGGCGGCTGTTCGCGCAGCTCGGTGTAGACCGGCAGCGGCGCGCCCGTGTCCGGGTCGACCGTGTCGGTGTCGAAGGGCGGCAGCGGCGGCCGCACGAGGGGC
>Ga0247748_1000059_pt1 | contig 6554 bp, 5 predicted proteins | sample UWRJS064202C5_FD_180931 | JGI IMG/M metagenome (GOLD analysis project Ga0247748, IMG submission 180931) | Soil microbial communities from Arlington Agricultural Research Station in Wisconsin, United States - UWRJ-S064-202C-5 | ecosystem: Environmental > Terrestrial > Soil > Agricultural land... | reverse complement strand
CGGTCTGTAAATACTGCGGTCAGTAAAAAGAAAAACAGAAGTTTCATCACCTTTTTCCTCATTGCCACGGTTGTAATAATAGTCATTCAAAAAATCATTAATAAAAAGTTTTTCACCCTTAAATGAAACTTCCAATTTATAAGAGTCATTGCGATACCTGTTATTCTCTTCTTTCTGTTTTTCCTTTTTAAAAAAACCATGTTCATCAGTTTGATACAACTTGCCCTTTTCAATTGTGTATTTGTATGTTTTGTAATCATATCGTTGTTCCCAAACCTGAACCATAGCTTTTGCAAGAGGAAGGCCATTATCACGATTTAAAACAAAATGATCATCGCCATTATTTACATAACTGATATTTGAAACATAAAACCCTCTGGCGCCAACAAGAGTATTCTTGTCTTTAAAATCTTTGTCATTGGCAGCTACCAACATATACTCACCTGGAGGCAGGCCATCTATTTTTACTTCTGTTTTATGTTCCTGTAAATCTTTTGTATCAGGAAGAGTTTGGTCCCAGCTACGCAAAGGATTAGCAGCGGTGATCAATTTCCAATATTCGTCACCTGACTTGTTCTCAATTTCTTTTTTCAGAGCCTCATTTGGCTGAATGATGCGAAAATGAATCGTGGACATATTATAATAATCCACCAATGCCCTGAATGGTTGAGCCGGCGTATTCACTTTTTCAATATTAAAGCTGAAATGTTGTTGCGTGATGCTGTTAAGCAGGTTATAACAATTTACCCAGCCTTCACTTTGTTCTTTTTGCTTTAAAACCTTTTCACAAATTTCTTTTGCTTTTAGTCTTGTAAATCTCTGGGTTGTATCGCCGTAAGGTTTATACTCATTTGCTTTTATATTAAAATGCGCTGCCAACAGGAACCATGCCTGCGCAGCAGCCGGATGGTTCTCATATTGCCGGGCAATATGATCAATAGCATTAAAATAGAGTTGTTCTTTGTCTGGATGAACTGAATTGTTGTTTACAAATTCAGTTCTATCAATATCGGCGTCTATTAATGCATCTGGTTTTGTATCGTGGAGGTGAAATGCTAATAGCTTTTGATAGATCAATATGGCTTTATGCTTTAGCGACAAGGAATCGCTGGTGACAAACTTGCTGGTAATAAAGTCTGTTGCAGGTCTGAATGCGGCGTCTTGATCAATTTCAAATGTATAAGCCGGTCTTTTGATATCTCTTTCATCGGTTCTAAAATAGTCAAGGGCCCGATGAGCAAGCAGATCATATAAGGTTGGGCGAAGTGTTCGTGTGTTTCCTTTTACAATTATAGCATCAAAAGGTTCCAATTTTGTTTGCTGCAATAGTTTTTCATTTTGAATTGATTGCAAGTATAGCTCACTGATCTTTTTATGAAAATCTTCAGCATCCCACGATGTGATATCGTATTTCTGGTAATTATAGGTTTTTGTCCTGTTATATAATTGGTAGCGATACTGCTGAAAATAATTCCAATACAATTCAGCCAAAATATTTTTTAAAATGGAAGTAACGGGTTGTTTACTGGAAATTATCTCTGATTCAATTTCCCTGATAGAAAGCATTTCATTATTCTCCCTGTTCTCAGATTGAAGACCGGTCATATAGATCAGAGCCTTGATCACCTGGGCATCCTGGTTCTCTTTTTTGGCAAGATCATATATCTTCTTTACCTCGGTAAAAGCGGATTTAGGAAGATTTTTTTTAGCAAATGCCTCCACCTTCTTCCATTCCTTTTCATAGTTCTTCACAGGAGTTTGGGAATAGCCATTTGTTATTAAAATGCAAATCAAAATCACCAGCGACGATAAGGTTTTCAATGGTTGCATCAACATGCCGTTAAATTTTTTTACAAGTTAGTACTATCAATGCTTATGAGATGCGGAGAAGAATGATTTTTCATAAGCGACTGTTAACTATTAAAATTCCAAAAGACAAATTCCAGGTTCCAAATAAATCTAAAATCTTAAATCTGCAATCTAAAATACTTCAATTATCCTTTAACGTTTTCTTGAGTAGCAATGGCACGGCGTTGGAATTATTGCTCCAGAACAAAGTTGTTCAACTAAAACAAAATATATGAAGACAATTTTTACCCTTTTACTTAGCACCATTTTCTCACTCGCTTCAATGGCCTTCGACGGTACCCGCCTTACCGTCACCAGCGTCAGCAATAACAAAATGTTTGTAGAGGTTGATGGCCGCCGATACAATTTTGATGGGAGCACTGTTTCCATTAGCAGCATTCGTCCAGGTACACATACCATAAGGGTGTTGCGTGAAATGAAAAGAAAAGCCGGTAGGGGTTTTGGCAACGGCAATATACGAGAGGAAACTATTTACAACATCAAAGCAACATTCAGAGATGGTTATCACTTTGACATTCTTGTTAACCGTTTTGGAAAGGTTATGATCGATGAACGAAGAATTGATCCTAATGATGATTGGTATAACGATGATGATTACTATGACAGGAATGATGACCGCGATCGGGACAATACTTATAATAATGGCGGCAGTCGCGACGACAGGGATTATGGTAATGATGACCGTGATGATAGGGACAACGGTGATTACGATGACGACCGCAATAACGATGACCCCCGTTATGACAATAACAGGGCAATATCCAATACTGATTTTGCCCAGGCAAAAGAAAGCTTGCGCAAGGAGTGGTTTGAAAACACAAGATTGGCAACAGCAAAGCAGATCATTGATCAGGATTATTTCACCAGTCAACAAGTAAAAGAAATGGTCTTACTGTTCACATTTGAGAATAACAGGCTGGACATTGCTAAGTATGCTTACGGTAAAACAGTTGATAAAGGAAATTATTTCATGCTGAATGATGCCTTTACATTCAACAATAATAAAGAAGCATTGAAAGAATATATCCGTCAACACCAATAATAAAATAAATAACTAAACCCTACTTTATGAAAACAATTTTGACACTTTTCGCTTTCTTTTCGATCTCATCGGTTGCTTTAGCTGGAGAAAAACATCCGTCAGTAACCGTTACTTCAACCGGTGAATACAAAGTAGTGATTGATGGAAAGCAATTCAATAATGAAAAGAAAGTTTCTTTAGATGGTCTTCAGAAAGGCACACACTATATCGATGTTTGGAAAAAGAAGAAAGGACTATTTGGTGGCAAGTATAAGTTAGTTTCTTCAAAACAGTTTGAGTTAGGAAATAAAGATCTTGATATCGATGTTAATTTCTCAGGTTATATCACCATTGGTAAACAAGGAAAGGGATGGGATGGAGATCATTGGTATAATAAGGATAAGAAAAAGAATGAATTAAAAAATAAATAAAATAATTAAACAATGTACCGGGAGTAATTGAAATTGGTTAGAGCGTAGCCCGGTAAACTCTGGCCGTTAACCTAAAATTTAAAAAAATGAAAACAATTTTGACATTTGCAGCAGGCTTACTGCTCACATTATCAACCATGGCAGCAGACAAGCCCCCATCAGTGACAATTAAATCAAATCGAAATTTTGAAGTGGTTGTAGATGGCAGAACCTATCGTAACGACAACAGCATTCGTCTTGAAAGAATGCGACCAGGTGTGCACACGATCAAAGTTTATGAAAGAAGCCGCGGATTGTTTAGCAGAGTGCGTCTCGTTTCAGCAAAGAACTTCTTTGTAAGGAACAATGACCTTCGTATTACTGTTAACTATTCAGGTTATGTAGATATCGATGAAAGAGGATATAATAATAGGAGAGATCGTGGTTGGGATGGCAATGATCGTAATGATAGGGATTATGGCGGAAACCGTGGTTATTAATTGGCAATTGACAATTTGCAATAAGCAAAGAACCTCTTCATTTTTGAAGAGGTTCTTTGCTTAAATGATTTTCGGTTTGTCTATTGCCAATTGCATATTGTCAATTGACTATTCGTCATTCACGAAATGATCTCTTTCATTCGTTTACCAATATCTGCTGGGCTTTGTACCACATGAATGCCACATTCGGTCATGATCCTCATTTTAGCAGCAGCAGTATCATCTGCGCCGCCAACAATAGCACCGGCATGTCCCATACGACGACCGGGAGGAGCTGTTTGCCCTGCGATAAAACCAACAACCGGCTTTTTATTTCCTGACTCTTTTATCCAATAAGCTGCTTCAGCTTCCATTCCACCACCGATCTCACCGATCATTACGATCGCATCAGTATCTGCATCATTCATAAAAAGTTCAACAGCTTCTTTAGTAGTGGTTCCAATGATCGGGTCGCCGCCAATACCAACCGCAGTTGAAATACCAAGACCAGCTTTTGCCACCTGGTCAGCGGCTTCATATGTCAGTGTTCCGGATTTTGAAACAATACCAATTCTTCCCTTTTTAAAAACGAAGCCGGGCATGATACCCACTTTACATTCATCGGCTGTAATAACACCCGGACAATTAGGGCCCACCAATCTTGCATTTGTCGACGTCAAATAATTTTTCACTTTCACCATATCCTGCACAGGAATTCCTTCGGTAATGCAAACAATAAGACGAATACCTGCTTCAGCTGATTCCATGATGGCATCAGCAGCAAAAGCCGGGGGCACGAAAATGATACTTACATCGGCACCGGTAGTTTTCACACAATCAGCGACTGTATTAAAAACAGGTTTATCCAAATGTTTCTGTCCGCCTTTACCCGGTGTAACTCCTCCTACTACGTTTGTCCCGTATTCGATCATTTGCGTAGCATGGAAAGTTCCTTCGCTGCCGGTGAAACCTTGCACTAAGATCTTAGAATTTTTATTGACAAGAATGCTCATATATCGCTTTAAAAGTTGGGCGAAGATAGTGAATGGTGAATAGTGAATGGTGAGTGGGGAGGAGATTTTTTATGAGTCCAACAGGTAGGCATTATTAGGCTTCGTTGCGACGCTCCATTCAACTTTCAATTCAATATTGAACACAAGCGTCGCTCCCGATAGCTATCGGGATTACCCAGACACTGAGCTTGGCGAAGTGGAAGGGTCGCACTCTTGTGCTGCAGGAATTCTATTCAGCAAATTCCAATTGGTATCCTCATTCATAGCCCCAGGTAAGCGAGCCCCAATAGCTTTGCCAATCACATATAGGATTGTCAAGGAGTCTTTCCATTTTTACGGTGCTGATCATCCATTTACCAGTTGTGTTAACAGGAAAAACGATTTCTCCCTTACTATCAGTTTTCAGATCTTTCTTTACAGTTTTATTTTTCACCCTGTGCCAGGTCTTTATAAGTGCATTGGGAAGAGGGGAGCCCTTATAATAAATTTTTACCCTCAGCCGCTCTTTATTTTTAAGTTGATAAGGATTTGAGAAAGGAATGATGTCAATAGGCATTGAAGTAGCAATCCCGAAAGCCTGGTCTTTTACCACGCCAACCTGGAGTAATGTTTTTGCACAGCGTTGATAAAATTCACGGCCATTACACCCCATCTCGTTGTTTTTTTTCCTGTACTCAAGGGCGTCTGATAATCCATCTTCTTTAAGGTATTCATTGAAAGCTCCGGGTTCCAGGTTTATAAAAGAATTATTGCTGTTGAATGCAATGAGATTGGTGCCTTCATCGATCATAAAATATTCGATCGAATCGCCCTCTGCTTCGGTTACTACAGGGGTTAGATCATCGCTTACGCCACCATAATATAATTTCAGAGACTTTATTCTTTCATTATTCCCTTTCCAGATCTCGCCATCAAAATTTTCACCCACCAAAAAACGAATATTTACCTTTTCAGCTCTCTTATAAATAAACTTATCGGGATCTAACCAAAACTCATGTGCAGAAAGTAAAGTATAAAGGGTAAATAGAGTAAATAAAGTAAGTAGTTTCCTTTGTATCATATTTGCAAATTAGCACATCAGCACATTAGCAAATTATTTTATCATATCATCAATATTCCTGTCATTTGGCATTTTACCGGTTTCTTCCAGCATCCGCATTTCTTTTGCATCCTTTAAAAATTCAGAAGCAAAAATAAATTCATTGAGACGCTGGTTCTTACTGAAAATAATTTCCCTGTTTGAGCCTTCCCATTCTTTTCTACCCTGGTACATATATAAAACATAACTCCCGACTTCCATTACACTATTCATATCATGGGTATTTACGACGGTGGTAATATTATATTCAAGAGTGATCTCTTTGATCAGCCTGTCGATCACCAAAGAGGTTTGTGGATCAAGTCCTGAATTGGGCTCATCACAAAAAAGATATTTGGGGTTTAAAACAATAGCTCTTGCAATACCTACTCTTTTTTTCATACCACCACTAAGCTCAGCAGGAAATTTTTTATTGGTGTCTTTTAAGTTTACACGATCAAGCACCTCATTGATCCTTTCTACCTTTTTTTTGGTTGGCCAGGTCGTAAACATATTCAAAGGGAACATCACATTCTCCTGCACAGTTAAACTGTCAAACAGTGCTGAACCCTGGAAAAGCATGCCGATCTGTTTGCGGATCTCTGTTTTTTCATTCCGGTTCATCTTTGTAAAGCTTTCCCCGTTGTATAAGATCTCACCTTCATCCTGTTCAAACAAGCCTAC
>Ga0247748_1000055_pt1 | contig 6606 bp, 4 predicted proteins | sample UWRJS064202C5_FD_180931 | JGI IMG/M metagenome (GOLD analysis project Ga0247748, IMG submission 180931) | Soil microbial communities from Arlington Agricultural Research Station in Wisconsin, United States - UWRJ-S064-202C-5 | ecosystem: Environmental > Terrestrial > Soil > Agricultural land... | reverse complement strand
ACATGATGTACTTCGCAATTTGCTTTTCGTGCTCGTCGATAAACGGCGAGACACCCTGCATAAGTATCTTAGAGCCCGTGAACAGCGCCCACTTCCAGCCGCCGCGCGATTTGTACCAAATATCAACCAGCCGTATCTGCTTGAAATCTCCATTGGTCGCAAACCATCTGTTGTCCCGATCCGAATTCGACATCAATTCGCTATTGGCATCGCACGCCGCGCTGATGTCCTCCTCCATGCCGGGCAGCATTTCGATCAGTTGTTCCTCGTCCACAAACTTGCCCATGCCGAGGTAGCGCGCGTCCTCGAAATCGTGTTTGAAGCTCCTGGGATCATAAAAAAACCCGTCGTTGTCGACGGGCTTGAACATCACATCATAGTCCGGTTGTGGCGGCGCCATTGGCGGGCCGCCGTTGTGGCCCATCATGCCGCCGCCCTGCTGCGGCTTGGGGGGAACCACCCGAAGGTCAAGCTCGATGCCGCCGATGCCATCCACCGCGGCGGCCTCGGTGACAACAGGCGTGACCGCATCCCAGCGGTTGTTATCCATCAGATAGCGCAGCACCGCGGTCGCCAGATCGGCGCCAGCCTGATGCGCCGGCGTGCGTGGGAACGCCTTGGGATCTTGCTTCAATCTCTCAACGGTGCCGACGATGCCGTCGATCTTCTGGCCGATTTTATTGTACGTCACGACCGGCTGCTTGCGGTCGTTGAATGTCTTGATCTGGTCGCTCGTCCACTGCGCACCGTGGCGATAGCGCCGCGATATCTGCTGCTCCTCGATCTCCAGCCGCTTGCTGTCGAGGTAGGTGGTGTAGGCCAGCACGCATTTTTCTAGCGGCCAGAAACCCTGATCGTCCTCGCCGGCGCGCGGATCGTCGGTGGTCGGCGAGCGACCGCGCGAGCCGCCAGTGGCGGTCGAGCTATAGCCGGTGAAATTTACGACGTTGGTGACCGACATTTTCAATAAGCCTTATTGCCGATCTGCGTGGGCGGCATCGGCGGCCGCCCCATCAGCCCGCCAGGCTGCAGGCCGGGCACCGGCGGCGGCAAGGGTTCTGGCCCAGGTGACATGCCGGGGGGAGGCGGGGCGCCTGGGCCAGCATCCGCACCCGGAGGTGGGGGCGGTAGCGCAGTGTCAGGGCCGCTATTCGGGCCGCTCATCCCGGCCCCCAGGTTGCCCTGCATGAAGGAAATCATCAGCGGCATCACCTCGCCCTTTTCTTGGGGCGACAACGAGCCGACGAACGCGGCGAACTTTTCCACCACTGACATGATCTGTTCCTATGATTTCAAAGATGTCGGAAAAAATGGGGGTGTTTATTCCGATGTCGATTTTTGCGCCCAACTCGTAGGGTCGCGAATTTATTCCTAAAACTGCCGCCAATCCTCGGCCGCGGTGCTCTTGCGATAGACCTCGTACCCCGACACGTCGGCCGGCTTTTGCGGCTCTTTCACCGCCACCCACGGTCGGCTCATGCAGGCGTAGCGGCACTCGTCCGCGGCGTGATCCTCGCTGTCGGTGCAGACATCCTCATGCCGATCGGGATCGTGTTGTAGAAATGGCACAGTCCTGATGAAATCCCGGCACGTCGAGAACACCACCAGCATTGGCAGGCCGTCGTCGTTACCGACCAGCCTGGCGCGCATCTGATCCCAGCCGCCGAGGTGGGCGAATATCCGCACCCGATGATTGTCGGCTTTGCGAAACCAGACCTTGCCGCCAGTTTCAGTTCCCATGCGCTCGGCGATCGACGGCCCGCCATCCTGAGCGAACGCCGAGGGATCGAGCACGCCATAGGATATTTCCTCGCCCTTTTCCCTCGACATAATTCCTAGGCCAACCTCGCCAGCGTGCAGCTTCAAGCCGACGTTGGGTTCATTCGGCCGCATGCCGTACCACTCGCGGTAGCGCACCATGCACCCGCGCGGGATCACGCGGCCGTGTACCTGCCACTCGTCCGACGCCACCGCCCACCACCCGACCGAGAACGGCGAGGCGCTGCCCCAGTCCATCGAGCGAAACCGCATCCAATCTTTCGGGATTTCGAACGGTTCGATGACGTGCCGGCCGGTAGACCAACAGTCGAAGAAAGCACCGAGAGTGACCGACCAGTCACCATCCAGCCACGCCTGCACCAGTTCCTTGCTGCCCGATGCGCGTAGTCGGCTTTTATATGCTTCGCTATCTATGTACGGATTATTTCCCACCTTCGACGGAATGAAGATGCGCTCCAGCTTCGTCACTGGATCAGTGATGACAACATTACCGAGCGGTGCCGCATCTATATATCTGGCGCGGAGCCACTGATGCCCCGGCCCGCCTGGATTTCCGGTCAACCGCATTCCAACCGGAACACCCGCTCCTGATCGCAACGTCGCCATCAGTTTCATAATTGGCGCAGGCGACGGAAAATTGCCGGCTTCCTCTATGTAAATCCTTGTGTAGCTGTGGCCTTGGTACAGTTCCGCGTCGGCATCCCGCTCCAGATAATTAAACTTGAGCCGTGCCCCGCGTGGATCGCGCCACACCTTATCCGTTTCGTGATACGTCCACTTGAGCGGGCCAAAGATCGCGCGCGATCGCTCGATAATGTCGAGCAGTTCCGTTCGTGTTCGCCGCAGCATCAGACCAGAAGCATTAATCCCGTACGCATTGGCGTGAACCATCCATTCGCCTAGCATGCCATCGGATTTGCCGCCGCCTCGCGCACCGCCGAAAAAAACTTCAAAGACATCGCATTCCAACAGCGCCCATTGCGCCCAATTACTCCCAGGCGTCCAAATTATCTTTTCAACCTGATCTAGACGTGCGTCCATGTTTTGCGGAGGCGAATTACCTGAATAGTGCGCCGGGTCACGCCGTATCGCCGCGCAAGTTCAGTGTGCGTCGATGACGCCGCCCTGATTGCTAAAACCTGCTCCGGCAGCAATCTGGCCACACCCCGGTTCTCGCCTCTCGCCTCCCGTCTTTTCCGGTTCATGTCTGCCATATTATCGGCTGGTGTGCCGACAAACAGATGATCGGGATTGACGCAAGCACGCACATCGCACGAATGGCAAACAAGCTGCCCCTTCGCTATTGGTCCTCGATAGCGTTCATATGCAAAGCGATGCGCTCGATGCATCTTGCCGCCAATTTTCAGGCGACAATATCCATCCTTATCGTCAGATTTGTTGCCATCCCACAGCCAGCAACCTGAATTTGGCTCTGGCGAAATATAATCCTCGAACCGCTCACTGAAGCGTACCCTTGCCGTCATCACCTGCACCGTTTGTTACCGTTCCCTCGATCATACGCGGCGGCTCAGGATTTCCATATTTCTTGACCCACTCATCTCGACTGAGCACCTTTGGCAACTCTGCGACATACTTCACATTCACATCGGCGCTGATCAGCGTGCGGGTGAGATCGGGCACCACCTTCTTGAGCAGGCAATCAATCGCACGCACTTGCGCCATGGTCAGGTCGGCGAGCTTGCGGCCGTTCTTGTCCTCTTCACTGAAGATGAATTGGTGCAGGATATCCACCAGCCGGATCGCCTGGATTTTGGAGCGCACCTCGTCGGGGTGAAACTTCATCTGCCGCCGACGTAGCAATACTTTACCACCGTGGGTCTGGCTCGGCATGGTCAGTTCCTTCCACCGCTATACATATCGAATAGCGACGGTGCCGGCGGGTCTGTCGGCTCGCCGGTCTTGGGATCAACCCACTTGCCGGTGCGCGGATCATAGACCGCGTTGGTCTGGCCGCCCATCGTGCCCGGCGCTGCTAGGCCGGTGGGAGAATACGCCCCCAACAGTCCCAGATCGGGGTTGCCGTATTCCATCGACAGTTGCGACAGATCGAGCCCCTTGGATGGAGTGTCCTCTGGGCCTGTCTGGGTCTGCGCACCCTTGCCAGTGTAGGCCGGCTCGCTGTCCTTGCCGAACGGATCACCGGTGGGACCATAAGGCGCCGCCGGCGCTGCAGGAGCTGGCGCAGCAGCCGGAATGCCATACATGGCTGACAGGGCTTCTTGCTGGGCGGCAATCGCCGCCATGGTCTGCGCCTCGTTCATGGACATGGCATCGTCGACGGCACCAGTGATGCCGACGTTGCCGCCCTCGTAGCCGGTTTGGCCACCTTTGCCACTGCCCTGCGTGCCGGTCTGGCCGTGCGTGCTTTCGGCAGCGCCCTTACCAGCAGCTTCCGTCGCCGCCAGACTATCCAAGCCGGCAAAGCCGAGCGCGCCAACGGCAGAAGGGTTTCCGTAATTGCCGGCCCAACCGCCCGGGGTACCGGTCACGCCAAGGTCGCCAATCTCACCCGATGCCCAGCCGGGATTACCAAGGCCATAACCGGGCGAGGCTTCAGCCGCCGCGGCGTGGGCAGCACCGATGCCGACGTTGCCGCCCTCGTAGCCGGTCTGCCCGGTTTGCCCGGTCTGACTGTCACCCAATTCACCATAACCAGTGCCAACGGCTCCGGGGCCAGCCATGCCCGCACCGAAATTGCCGAAGGCACCATTATCGCCCTCAAAGCCGCCATAGGCGCCAAACTGACCACCAGCCCAACCCGGGCCGCCGCTCAGTCCACCAACGCCCCATCCCGGGGATGCGCCGACATCGCCATAGCCGGCCCAGCCACCAAGGCCGGCAGTGCCCAGGCCATAGCCGCTGACGCCTGCCGTTTCACCGAGGCCGGCACCGACACCAAAGTTTCCATCGCCCTCTGCGCCGCCGCCCATGCCACCTTGGCCGCCTGCACCCGGACCACCGCCAACACCAATCCCACCACCTTGGGCACCGCCGCCCATGGCGCCCTGACCGCCTTGGCCGGGGCCACCACCAACGCCGATACCGCCGCCAACGCCAGCCGAAGCATTGCCAGCGCCGCCTTGGTTGCCAGCCTGGCCGGCGCCGAAATTGCCAAAAGAGCCGGCTGGGGCACCCATGTCACCGAACATGCCGCCATAGGCAGCGCCGACGTTGCCGGTATTGCCTGGACCTCCAGTATAGCCAAAGGCAGCATCAAAACCTTGTTGGCCGCCGTAGTTTGCGGCGGCCGCAAGCCCCGTTGCCAAGCCGGTCGGATCGCCGGTCACGCCGAAAGCGGCATCATGTGCAGCCGCCACCGCCTCGGCCGCGGTCGGAGCGCCGGTCAGGCCCTCTACGCCACCAATGGCACCAAAATTACCCGCGTTCGCGGCGCCAATGCCTAACCCGAAGCCGCCAAGCCCGCTCTGCGAGCCGCCCTTGCCGCCAGTTTCGCCAGTTTCGCCGGTCGTAGCACCCTCGAGGCCGCCGGGATCGCCGGTCGTGCCAGTATTCCCGGTCTGGCCAACCCCTAATCCTTGGGCACCCTCTGCAGAGCCCACATTACCGGGGCCGCCAGCCTGACCAGGCCCGCCACCGATCCCCGCTTGGCCGCCAAAGCCGCCAAAGGCGCCTTCTGTGCCAGCACCGAAATCACCTCCGAAGCCAAAGCCAGCGCCGGTGGCGCCGGCTGCACCGCCAAAGCCGCCCGTGCCGCCAAAGCCGCCAATCCCGCCACCCAGGCCGGTGCTGCCGAAACTGCCATCCGCCCAGCCGCCCGGGCCGCCGACGTTGCCAATGCCGAAATTGCCGGTGCCGATGTCGCCGAGCCCGCCAACACTGCCAAAGCCACCCGTGCCAAAGCCACCGAGGCCGACACCAGCTTGACCAAACCCAACGCCTTCGGTGCCGCCCATGGTGCCAGCGGTTTCGCCGGTCTGGCCTTCGGCACCACCGAAGCCGCCGAAGCCAACGCCACTCGCAGCACCAGTGCCCGGACTGCCGCCAACGCCGGGACCACCGAGGCCGCCGCCTGGATCACCACCGAAATTGCCGCCCCACCCGCCCGGATTACCCATGGAGCCACCCAGGCCGCCGAAATCGCCGGGGCCGCCCGAGGGATCACCTGCGGGACCGCCCCCCGCATCAAATCCAAAGCCTTCGGCCGCGGCGCCGGTCTGCCCCTCGCCGTGGCCGCCATAGGCACCGCCGGTGCCAACACCGAAACCGGTGCCCACACCCAGGCCGGCACCAAAATTGCCCTCGGCACCCGTTTCGCCGGTGCCAAAGCCGCCGACGCCTGTGCCGAAGCCCGTGCCGAACCCGGTGCCGAAGCCAGCGTAGCCGCCGGTGTCACCTAGGCCGCCAGTGCCAATGCCCTCGGCGCCGCCATAGCCAAGCCCGCCAACGCCCGCGGCACCCATCGCGCCAGCCGCACTGCCCAGGCCAAAGCCGCCTGTGTTGCCATATCCCGTTCCGCCATAGCCGAAGCCACCGAGGCCGGCGCCGGCCTGACCGTAGCCAACACCCTCGCTGCCAGGCCCGCCCCAACCGGCAGACGCGCCAATGCCGCCAACACCACCAAGGCCGCCCATGCCGCCATAACCACCACCAATGCCGCCGCCTAGGCCAGAGCCGGCATAGCCGCCAGCAGTGCCGCCGCTCGGCCCGCCGGTTTCACCGGTGTTACCGGTTTCACCAAATCCACCAAATCCGCCGAACCCACCGAACCCGCCGGTGCCAAAGCCACCAAAGCCACCACCAGGACCGCCGCCCATGCCGCCCTGCGCGCCACCCTGCGCACCCCCG
>Ga0247748_1000043_pt1 | contig 7047 bp, 16 predicted proteins | sample UWRJS064202C5_FD_180931 | JGI IMG/M metagenome (GOLD analysis project Ga0247748, IMG submission 180931) | Soil microbial communities from Arlington Agricultural Research Station in Wisconsin, United States - UWRJ-S064-202C-5 | ecosystem: Environmental > Terrestrial > Soil > Agricultural land... | reverse complement strand
CATTGCCGCCGACGAGGACGACGACGCCAACGTCGCCAACCGCTCCAATGGCAAGGACAACACGGGCGAACTGCTCAACGCCGAGCAGATGGAATTCGTCTGGGAGAAGGCGCGCGAATACTGCGACCCGGACGTGCAACAGGAGTGGATCGAATTGCTGGTTAAGTCGGTCGGCCACGATAGCCTCGCCGAGGTGCCCGTGTCCAAGTACGAAACGCTGCAGCAGAAGATTATCGCCTGGCCAAAATCGCCGGGCGCCGCCAAGTGGAAAACCCAATGACGGTGGAGATCATCGACTGCGTGCAGGGATCGCCGGAATGGTTTCAGGCGCGGTTGGGCATCCCGACCGCGTCTTGCTTCAAGGATGTGCAGGCGAAAGGCGAAGGCAAGGTGCGCGCAACCTACATGCGCCGCCTTGCCGGCGAGATCATCACCGGTCAGCCGGCCGAAACATTCCGCTCACCCGAAATGGAGCGCGGCAACCGCATGGAGGATGAAGCCCGCGCCAACTACATTTTCGGCTGGAACAACACAAGGCCGACGCGGGTGGGCTTTGTGCGCCGCGCCTATGTCGGCTGCAGCCCGGATGCCTTGCTAGGCGATGACGGGGTGCTCGAGCTGAAAACGCAAAAGCCGGAACTGCTGATTGCCACCCACGACGCCGATCGCTTCCCGCCCGAGCACATCGCGCAGTGCCAGGGCGCGCTGCTGGTTACCGGCCGCAAGTGGGTGGACCTGTGCGTCTACTGGCCGGGCATGCCGATGTTCGTGCGCCGCGCCGAGCGCGACGAGGACTACATCGACAAGCTGATGGACGAACTCGCCAAGTTCAATAACGAACTACAGGCCATGGTCGCGCGCGTGCGCGCCTATGGGCAAAGGGCGGCAGCATGAAGGAAGCATCCGCGGAACAGATTGTGAGGTTTCTCATGGGCGGCGGCACGAAGGATACCATACCGATCATCCGCAGCGGTTTGCGCAACGATCTGCTTGACCGCATCAAGGACAAGCACTTCGTCTGGTGGAACGACAGCATGGAGCTTTACCGTATGGCCGGCCTCAAGCCGTCCGCATTCGGCAACGACGTGCTGACCGTGCTCACGTTCCAGATTTGCTGGATGCTCAAGCACTATGAAATCGAGGTGGATACTTTCGTCAAAAGCTTGCGGGCGGCGATGACGGCATACGAAAGCACCGACGAATGACCGCGCCCCCGACGTTCACCGCGAGCAATGCCTATAAGATGATTGTGGACGAAGAAAAGGAAACACGCTCGTCCGAGCAAAACCGGAAAATGTGGGCGATGCTGGGGGAGATCGCCGAGCAGTTGCAAATCAATGGGCAGTCGTTCGATAAGGACCGCTGGAAGGCAATCATGCTCCACGCCTGGGGCGAACAGGTGGAATTCCTGCCGACGCTCGACGGCACGTCGTTCTTTCCATACGGGCATCAGACATCGAAACTGAGCACGAAAATGATGTCGTCGTTTCTGGAATTCATCATTGCAGAAGGCACACAGCGCGGCGTGAAATTCGCCGACGACGTGGCCGACCATGCGCGTTGAGTTCACCAAGAAAACCAGGGTGGCCGCTTGGCAACGTGCAGACGGTCATTGCGAACGCTGCGGCGCCATTCTGGTGATCGGCAAATTCGCTTTTGATCACATCAACCCATCGGAATTCTCGGGGGACAACAGCCTGGAGAATATCCAATGTTTGTGCGCAGCTTGTCATCAAACCAAGACTTCAACGGTCGATGTGCCGGCAATAGCGAAAAGCAACCGCATCCGATCGACCGCCGCTGGAATACGCCGCGAGCGCAAGATCACGGCATGGCGCAATTTCGCGGGCGAGATTATCCGCAAGCCGAGGATACGAGAATGATCCCGCAATGGGCGCCGGCATTTGGCTGGGTGCTGTTCTGCATCGCCGCCGGTACGCTGCTGGCGATCGTGCTGCTCGGCTGCGCGGTGCCACTGCGATGACCGACGAAGAACGGCGGATGTTTTCCAATAGGTTGCGCGAGCGCGACGCCGAAATCGCGCAGCTGCGGGCGGCGCTGCAAGAAATTGTGCGACAGGGCGGCGCCGAGGATACCTTGGCAAGCATCGCCCGCCGCGCACTGGAGCCAAAGCCATGAGCGAAGCTCCGAGGGAATGGTACAGCGAAGAGGTTAAGCGGTTGCTAGGCGAGATCGAGCGGCTGTACGCCGAGAGCGACATATCGGACGGCTTACTGGCCGACGCCAAGGCCGACAACGAGCGGCTGCGGGCGGCTTGTCAGGCAGTCGCGGACACCTGTCACGGTGCGGGGGCGAAACACTGGGCCGCCTGTGAACAGGCCCGCCGCGCCCTGGAGCCAAAGTCATGACCAAACCTGCATTGAAGCCCGATGAATGCGACTGCCCCTCCCCCGAAAACCCCTGTATGTGCTCCTGCCACCGGGATCGTTGGGACGCGGAGTGCTGGGAGTGCCGGATGGGTCGCCACAAGCCGCGCCGCGCCCTGGAGCCAAAGCCATGATCGGCATCATCGAACACAGACGCCGAGCCAAACAAACGACGGGCGCTTATTGCCTATCCGGCCCTGAGATGGTGGCGTTGTGTGACGAACTGCAGGCATGGAAAGCCGAGGCTCAGTCGCGGACTACCTCAATTATTGAGGTCACACGCAAAGCCGACGCCGAGATCGAACGGCTGCGGGCTGCGCTTGAAACAGTGCGCGAGGAAAACGACCGCGCCAAACGGCAGTTCACGAACATCAGCAACAAGATTTTGGATGATGCCTGCCGCGCACTGGAGCCCAAGCCATGACCAAAAAACAGATCGATGACTTCCTCGGCATGGGCGAGATCATCAAGGATCAGACCGCAGAGATTGAACGGCTGGGGGAACTGCTATGGCAGGAGGCGGGAAACCGCGTAGAGATCGAGCGGCTGCGTACGGCGCTGCGGGAAATTGAGCAATGGGATAATCACACGTCATTGTCCGAACCGCGCCTGATAGCCCGCCGCGCACTGGAGCCAAAGCCATGAGCACCGCCAGCGAAACCATCAAGCGGCTGCGCGCTGAACTCATCCGGCTGGCCGAAGAAAACATCAAGCTAACACGCGCGCTGATCAAACGAGGAGATCAAACCGTGATCCCAAAATATCCGTTCGTCGTGATGGTGTGGCGCCGCATCGGCACCGGCAAGATCGATCAGCGCGCCAAATCTTTTGAAACACTGGACAGCGCGCACGCCTATGCCGGCACCATCCTGCGATCGTCGGCCGTGTCGCGCGTGCAGTTGTACTGCATCCTCGAGGACACCAGCCGCGACAGCCAGGGCAATGTGCTCGGCTTCGACCACTTGCAGCAAGCCACGCCTAACTAGGCGAGCGGTAGAATTCGCCGTAAAGCCTGCGGGCAGCGGCTTGTCGAACAGCAACAGCTTGCTCCATTGAGGGAAAGCAACCCAGATCATGGGTTGCCCCATCAATCTTGATAAATGCCAGCCAGCCTTTGCCGCGCCGACGAACACCGCGATAACCACTCAAATTGTCTTTCCGTAACCGCGCATTGTGCGTCTGCTGTCGCTGTGTTGCTGCGCGCAGATTGTGCCAAATATTGTTTTCGGTATTACCGTCGATGTGATCGATCGTGTCGGGCGGTTCCTTGCCTGTCATTAATTTCCAGATCAGGCGATGTGCCTTATATCGATGACGATCAATGCGAAGCCGACGATAGCCTCTGGTACTAATCATGCCGGCAACAGTCCCAGCATATCGCGAATTCCACCTCTTCCATTCACGCTCACTGGGAAAATGTTCGCGCAAGCGGGTCCGCCAGCGCAGTACCCCAGTTTTGGGGCAGTAACTGACACATGCGCGCAAATATTTAACCGCGGGCAGTTTCGCTATGTGCGCCATGGGTAGGTTACCTGTACCTCATCATCCGTACCAACCCCCAAACTTTCCGCTAACCCAGGCGATAAATCAACAACACGATTTGTGTCGCCATGCGGCCCCCAATCAGCAGGGTGCGCCAATCGCGCAACGCCGGTCTTCGTGTTGGTCACCAGCGCCATCTGGCCGCTGTTCGCCAACATATCCTTGCTGGTGACATCGTAGTCCCAGCGGCACGCCAGATAGAACACGCTCGTATCCATGCGCCGGGCTAAACCCGTCGTGCCGGGCGGCTGATCCTTCTCGAATAGCCATGGTGCATCGGAAAATTCGTAGAAAAATGCGAGCCCCTCTGACGGCGACACCCCGGTGTCATTTTTTCCGCCAAAAGTTGAGCACGTTCCTTCCGCCGTGAACAGATAATCCGCATCAGGATCGGGTGGTTTGATCACGCCGTCGTCGTGATCGCCCACCGTGGTGATCGCATCGGAGATCGCCTCGCACACGTTATCGAACTCATCGAAGTAGGTGATGCAGTCATTCTCATTATCCCCGAAGCAAATTTCCAGAAGTACGGCAACTTCGTTCGTGTGTGATAAAAAATAGAGCCCGCCGATCGTGTCGTCGTTCTTCGCGCCGCGGTTGGTGAAGCCGGCCTCCTCGCAGATCGCATCACAGATCGCCTCAGCATATTCGTGGCCGGCCGAGGAGGTATAAAAAACTTCAGTTCCGTGCCCTTGGCCGTTTGAGGCGTTGAAATGAATTTGCACCGAAAGATCATGCGTGCCGTTAAAGGCTTGATTGTCCCAATCAGCTATCCGCTTCAAGCATTCTTGTTGGTCGGTCGACACCGTGTCGCAGAATGTTTCAACTTCGACACCAGCCTCACGCAGATTATCCGCAACTTGCTTCACGACCTTTACATTCTCGTCGTATTCGTCCAGCCATTCGCTGGACATTCCACGGCACTTGGAAGAATGGCCCGCCGACAGGGTAACCTTCATTTGGAACTCCTATAGAATTCGCCGTGAAATTTGCGTGCGGCAGCTTCGTAAGCCGCCGCTGCGTCTTTCTTGCTGCCAAAGCATCCAAGGTGACGGCTTTCGCCATTGACATAAATTCGCGCGAACCAACGAGCGCGAGTTGGATAAACTCCACGATGACCGCTGTTGTTATTCCTGCGATGCGTCGCATTCCATTTTTGCTGTGCTTCGTTCGCTGGCCGCAGATTGCTTAATCTGTTGTTGCTCGGGCTTCCATCTATGTGATCAATCGATTCTGGGGGGGTGCGATAGGTGACAAGTTTCCAGATGATACGATGCTCCAAAAAACCATTAGAATTAATGGCAACGCCACGATAGCCATGGGTCAAGGTTCCGGCCCGTGTGCCCGCATAACGCGCGTTCCACCTCACCCAATAACTGTCTGTCTTGAAATGCCATCGTGGTCGCCGCTTCCAGCGCAGAATGCCGGTGCGGCGATTGTAGCTGAAACACTCGCGCAAATATGCTGCTGATGGTAGACGTTTGACGGGCATCGGAAGCTCCCAGGCTTTCGGTTCCAAGATGTGCCGCTCCCCTGCAACGGGGGCGGCGCATCGCCTTTATATCACGGTTGCAATGCTCCCAACAATCGCACCCGCAATTCATTCCCTGCCGGTGCTGTGCCGAGCACATCGAGCGCCACCGCAAATTCACGCAATTCCGGTTGCGCTACAGGCTGCTCGCGAGTGCCAGATCGAACCTTAAGAAAGCCCGTTGTCAGTCGCGGAACAAAAATACCAGTACCAGCCACCACCGTGTAAATGAGTTCGTGCCCATCGGGCATAAACATGTCATTGTACATTATTCCGTCGCTACTGGTTTGAAACGAGAGTGGCGCTGCACCAACCCACGCTCCAGGCATGGTTAACTTCACCACTGCGCCGGCCGAGCAGTCAACGCCGTCACTGAGCGATTGTCCGGCCTGAATTATTGGACCATTTACGATAACGAGAGGCATTGTCATTTCTCCGGTGGACAGGTGGGCGGGTTCCATTCCGTCGCGAATTTCCGCGCGCGGACGTGAGCGTTCACTGCGTTCGTCATTCCTACTTGCGCCCTTTTAGGCTGCTCGGTGTCGGGGTCTTTTTGCCAAACCGAATACAAGTGCGCGACCGCTTGGATAAAACCCTCGTCGATGCCGCTAAACGCAAGTTCGCGCACTCGTTCCCGCTCTGTCGGCGGGACACAATCATACGGCACCTTCCCCTCGGCCTCGCGCTCGAACTGCCCGAGCACAAGCAAGGTGATGGCCACGGTGGTCATGCCGACGACAATGCCGATAACGCGCTCCTGCGTCACCGCACATGCAGCCAGCCCGGCAGGGAAACGATCCCGCCGAGCAGCATTAATAGAACATACAAAACTATTAGAACCAAAATCAGGATCATCAGCACATTAATGATCCTTGCAAATGGCTCGGGTAGCGGGATCAGCGGAAGCAACTGCTGTACCGCCCAATAGACAACCCCCGCCACCAAGAGTATAACAATAATTCCTATGAGGGTTCCGATCATGCTCCATACTCCCTTAAATCCAGGCGAACGTTTTGGTCGTCTGGCCGCAATCAAGCGTGTTGCAAGTAACGGTCGTATTCGGTGGCAATTCCGTTGTGACTGCGGAAACGAATGCACCGTCCGCTTGGATCATGTGAGAGGTGGCTTAATTCAATCCTGCGGATGCCTATGGAGAGAGACAGCCCTTCCTGCCGCGTGGAACGGAAGCACAACCCACGGCATGACGAAAACACCGGAATTCAAGGTTTGGGACAGCATGTTGCAGCGTTGCAATAATCCCAAACATCCCGGATACCATCGCTACGGCGGACGAGGGATTGCCGTTTGCAAACGGTGGCATAAATTCGAAAACTTCTACGCTGATATGGGGCCACGACCATCGCCAGAGTTGACAATCGAGCGCATCAATAACGATGGCAATTACACTCCAAAGAATTGTCGATGGGCAACATGGAAAGAACAAGCCGCCAATCGCCACAATCTTTGGATCACGCGCCGCGCTAACGCTGCCTCCGATCGATGATGTTGGCGGAACCTGGCTGCGCGGCGAGGAAGCGTTCCCAATTCGGCTGATTGATCCGCACCCCGCCCTGCACCTCGGGCAGG
>Ga0247748_1000042_pt1 | contig 7081 bp, 3 predicted proteins | sample UWRJS064202C5_FD_180931 | JGI IMG/M metagenome (GOLD analysis project Ga0247748, IMG submission 180931) | Soil microbial communities from Arlington Agricultural Research Station in Wisconsin, United States - UWRJ-S064-202C-5 | ecosystem: Environmental > Terrestrial > Soil > Agricultural land... | reverse complement strand
CAGGGTAAAGAACATAAAGAAATAAAGGTGGTTAAGCTCTCTGACTAAATTAGAAGCGATCATTTATAAAGTGCCTGGTTTTCTACCGGGCGCTTTATTCAAAATTTATAAAACTTTTTCATGCGGGTTAAAAAAACATCTTTCTTTCTTCTCGCTACCTCCACTTCATGGCCATTGGAAAGTATTACTGTGCCACCATCTCCTTTTACATATTCTTTTACATGAAGAAGGTTTACAATGCATGATTTATGAATACGAACAAAACCGGCATCTGCTAAAAGTTCTTCATATTCATGTATTGGTTTAGATGTGCAGACAGGATGTTGATTAACAATATGAAAGTTTGTATAGTTACCGTGGGACTCCGCATATAAGATATCATTTAATGAAGCGACCTGGAATCCTTTCATTGATGGAAGACAGAGCTTCATATGATCAGGTGAATTCCTTTGCTGCAGGTTGTGTAGTAAGGCTTCAATATTCTTGCTCCCTGCTTTCTCCGAAATTCTTTTCTTTGCCCGGTTGACTGCATTTATCAACAATTCGTCATCGACAGGTTTAACCAAATAATCAATGGCGCTGAAATGAAAAGCTTCGATCATGAATTGATTGTAGGCAGTAACAAATATCACTTCGAAGCGGGGGTCTTTAGTTTCTTTCAACAGATCAAAACCATTTTTCACCGGCATAGCAATGTCTAAGAAGATCAGATCAGGATCAAGTTGAGCAATTTTTTCAATAGCAGAATCAACGCTATTACAGCTGGCGACGATATTCACCTCGGGACAATTCATTTCCAATAATTTTTCCATGGAATTCAAACCACGTGGTTCATCGTCAACAAGCATCGTACGAAGTGGTGTTGTCATAAATTCATCGGTTTAATGGGTAAACGAAGTGTTACAATTGTTCCTGTTCCATTCTTCGGGATCAAATTAGATTTATCTTCAATGCTAATCGTACTTTGCAAATTGTACTTTTCATTTAGCACCCTGATCCGTTGTTTAATATTATCAATGCCAACAGAATTGTGACCCAGTTGGGTTTCTTTTAAACGCAATGATCTTTCAATTCCAATACCGTCGTCTTCCACTACGCAAAGTAATTGCTGATCATCTTTTTTAAAATGAATATCTATATTCATCGGCTCATCAAGTGAAGTAACACCATGCCAGATAGCATTTTCAATGAAAGGTTGTATGAGCATCGGGGGCAGCATGATCTCACCTGGTACAAGATCTTTGTCAACTTCAATTGTATGAGTAAAGTTTGATGCCCTTATTTTTTCCATTTCTAAATAAAGTTGCAGGTAATCAAGCGTATTTTCTAAACTCACAAAAGGTTTTGAAGACTGATTCAGTGTGATACGTATAAGTTGTGCAAATTTGTTAAGATAGTGAGACGCCTGTTTGTTTTCATTGCTCAGGATCATTTGACGAATGCTATTCAGACAATTAAAAATAAAGTGAGGATTCATTTGGGCATGAAGAGCTTTCATTTCGGTTTGAGCTAATGCTTTGTCCACATCAGCTTTTTGACGGATTTGCCGGATGCGAAGACGGTAAAAGAAATATAAAATGCCCAGTAATAAAGCAACTGTTGACGTAACAAACCATGTAGTTTTCCAAAACGGTGGAAGAATATTTATCGAAATATCCTGAACTTGCTCCGGCCAATTTTGATTTCTCGTATAGACTTTAACCTGCAGCTTATGTATTCCTGGTGAAAGGTCACTGAAAATAATACTCCGTTGTGAACCTAATTCCTGCCAGGGCTCGTTGTTATTTTTTAGCAAACGATAAGCAAATTGCTGTTGATACGCATCTTCAAAGTTGATCGAGTTTAAATTGACAACAACATTGTTTTCCCTGTATGAGAGATCAATACTTTCAGAAGGATGATATATTTTATCATTTCCACCCGTAACAATACTTTCAATAAAAAATTTGGGCGGTGAATCATTCTTTGTCAGTTTGTCCGGATTGAAGTGAAAGACAATATTTCTGAACGCTCCATATAATTGCTGGCTACTTGAATCATAGTATAGGAAATAAGTTGCCATAGGGTCAGTTGGAACACCATCTGAAACTCCAAATGACGAGATCTTTTTCGTGGTGATGTCATAGTTAGCAAGTCCACTCTCTGTTCCCATCCAAATCTTGTCGTGATGAATGCAAATGGCATGGATCGTATTATCCGGTAAACCTTCTTTGCGTGTAAGATGAGTGAATTTCTTTGCGACGAGATCATAAATGATCAACCCATTTTCCCAGGTTCCAAAATACATCCTTCCTCTTTTATCGAAAACGATATTACTGGAAAGCGAAGTATTGAAATTGTTGAACTTTGGATATGAGTTCAGGATGGTATCGAATTGTTGAAGCCTGTAATTAAATCGTTGAATACCCCATCCTCCAAACCAAATATTCCCATCAGGATCTTCGGCCATAGTGTTGACCAACCCAATGCGTGATAATTGTTTTTTATAATTCAAAGTCCTGAATTTTTCTTTTACCTCCCTGTAATAAAATGTGTTGCTTGACCCTTTTTTTAGATAAGCTGCATTTCGTGAATCAGTGAATAAAAGGTCTATACCTTCAAAGGTGGTGTCTAATTGTGTTAGTGGGATCCTTCCGTGTGTAAGGTTTTTTGTGTTGACCCAAAAGCCGGCTACGCCAGTAAACAAAGTATCTTTATTAACCGGTGCGGAACAAAAAAAAAGATTTTCAAAATCAGTGCCTTTGTTCGAAAGATCGATCTCCGCCATTTTTTTCAAACTGCCACTTTCCAATATTAGTAAACCATTTTCAGTGCCCGCAAAGACCTTCTTATTTGCAACAGATATAAAAAGGATAGCTTGTTCTTTTTTGGGGCTTTGGTTAAGACTTACTTGTTCTGTTATGCCTGTTGATCTTTTTTCTTTAAATAATCCTTTATTAGTTGCGATCCACAGCCGCTTATTATTATCTATAAGAAAAGAGTTGCAGATATAGCCATCAAAAAAAAGTTGCGGTAAAAATTGATAACTGTTGTTTACCCGATCATAATGTATAAGATAAAAGCCATTTTTTTTGCTATTAAGAACAAACGTAGTATCGTTTAATTGCATAAATGTTGCTCTTTCATCACCGGAAAAATTATCCTCAATTGGAAAAGGGGCTTCTATCGAATATTCTTTTTGAGTCGGAATATCAAAAAGAGAAAAATTATTTTCATTTGGGACCAGTACATTCGTAGTGTATTCTATGTCTTTTAATCCAGTCATCAATTTTTTTGATTCCGCCATTCTTCGATACAATGGTTCATCTGTCTCATTAACCGGGTGTAGATCTTTTTGAGCTATTTTATAGATGTAAGGACCTGCAAAAGTTGACAATAGAAGTGTGTTATCATCTATTTTATTTATGTTCCATCCAAATGAATAAATTTTTGATGAATGAACTCCGGAAAAATAATCGAAACGAAAGATCAATTCCTTTTTATTATTAAAATGATAAAACCCGGAAGTTGTAATAACAAAAATATCTCCGCTATTGCCTGATGATGCGTCACAAATCTTGTTAACATCATAGGTTGGATGGACAGGGTCAGCAGTTATAAAAATATTTTGGCCAGCTAAATTTTCAATATTAATAATATGAAGACCAGAGAAAGTAGGAATGGCTAGTTGTTTAGCATCCAGCCATTTTAGTTTTAACAAAAGATTTTGCGGCAAGCTATTGCTGCCACTATCCGAATAAAATTGTTGAAATGTGCTACCGTCAAACCGATTCAATCCTTTATAAGTAGCGATCCAAATGTATCCATATTGATCTTGCGTTATAGAATTGATGTAATTGTGAGAAAGGCCGTCTTTTGTAGAGTAAAGAGTAAAATTCTTCTCATCAAACTCCTGGCTCAAAGCATTGAATCCAATCAAGCTAAACAGCATAATATAAATGCAGCGATGATCCATATTATTAATTAAAGTTAGCCCGTTGCTTTTAAAAAAATCAATGTCTCTTGATCATTTCACCTACTCAAATACCACACGTTGCGGATTTTGGGCCGTTCGTGAATCCAATATTGCCACAAATGAATAAATCGTTCAAAAATTTTTTTTTCTCAGCTTACCGTAAAAGAAAATTCAATCACCGTTAGTGCAAATTGACCCTTGCTCCGTCGTCACCATGTCTAAATTCATTATCAAATGAAATTATCCTGGAAAAGTTTGAAGATATCTATTGCCGGTGCCAGGCTTAGTCACCTCGTTCAAAAAGATAAAATATGGGATCACGGTAGTATGGCCGAACAGGCAAGAATAATTTTTTACCTGGTGCAAAAAGCGAGGGCAAATAGAAATATCGAGTCTTTGAAAAAGCAATGTTCTGTTTCCTGTTTTGAGAAATTGAAGTATGAACTGGACGAATTAAACAGGAATAAAAAAGCATTCATAGACAGTCCTATACTAAAAGAGATTGCGATAATAGATGTTCAGCCGGGTAAAAATAATAAACCCGACATGTTTTGTGCAATGATAAGTGGATATTTCAAAGCGAGATCGGCTACTGATTTCGAAACAGAGCGTGGTCAAAAGTTTATGGCTAAATGGTCTTTCATCAGGCAAGGTGATTGGTGGACGCTTGATGAAATAAGATCATGATCGGTTGAATACAGAAACGAATTTTTTTAAAATCAAAACCTGTTTTATGAGTAAGATCTTAACCTTCCTGTTTGCAATAACTACTTCCCTGTTTTATGCTCAATCCGTAAATGCGAAGATCATTTATGGAGATGTTGTATTAAATACACAGGCGCAGGTTGATGCTTTTAATGCCACTGAGGTGGATGGAACAATAACTATCACTGGTGCTTCTATAACCAACCTGAATGGCTTATCAGAGCTTACTAAATGCCAGAGCCTGATTATTTTCAACAATCCCGCTTTGACAAGCATTATTGGTCTTGCCAGCCTGGAAGAAGTGGAAAAATCCTTTGTCATTCGAAGTAACGGAGCACTTGTTCATTTAGTTGGATTATCCGGTCTTACCACAGTCGGTACGGCAGCTCCCGATGCCCTGATCATTGAGAACAATGACAACATGGTGGATATAGATGGGTTATTCAGTTTGATATTTGCCCATACTTTAAGAATTAGCGGCAATGCAAAACTTGCAGATGTTGATGGCTTATCTGCATTGGAAGAAGTAGTGGATTTTTTCACGATCACGGACAATCCTTTGCTGACTAACCTTAACGGGTTGTCAAATTTCACTTCACTTTCATCGCAGTCTGGTTATTTGATGATAGCTAACAATGATGCACTCACCAGCATCAGCGGTCTTTCTAATCTCTCACACTTACCGGGGTTGATCGTCCAAGACAATTTATTACTTTCCAACCTCGATGGTTTGTCCAAGGTTACTGCAATGATCTATGGAGGACTGACAATCGAAAATAATCAAGCACTGACCAACATCGATGGACTGGGTAATATTACAACTGCTAATTGCGACGTGAAGATCAATAACAATCCAGCACTTTTGAGCATTGGGCTTCTAAAGTTTACTGCGGTCAATGATATTGCCGGTGCCATGAGTATGGAAATAAAAAACAATAATGCACTTACAAACCTTGATGGGCTTTCATCGATGGTTGCGGTTGTAGCGGGCGATTTCCATATAGAAAGCAACATTAGTTTGCAAAACATCAATGGACTTTCAAAACTCAAATTGGTAGGAAGAGAATTAACCATTAGATCAAATTCACATTTGCAAAATGTTGACGGCCTTTTAAGTTTGGAAGCAGTGGCAGGCCTGGCAATCGAGCATAATAATATGCTGACAAACCTGGATGGGTTATCTAAACTGAAACTGGTTGTTTATGACCTTGTCATACGTTTCAACCCTGTGCTAACTGATTTTTGTGGGCTCTCAACTTTATTTGATGAAGGCGAGATTGGAAGATATATTCTTATATCAGGTAATGGTGCAAACACTGTTTCGATCACACCTCCACCGGATATTATTCTTAATAATGATCCTGGGTTATGTTCAAAAGATATCTCCGCAGTGATTCCAACTCCCGCCACTGTTACCGGTTGTTTAAATCCATCTCCGCCCAGCCGGTCAGGTTATGATCCAAACAATATTTATCCAGTTGGCACAACTAATATAATATGGAGTGCTACTGATGGTACAGGTAGTACTGCGACTGCTGTCCAAAAAATTATTATTAGTGACAACGAGGTGCCTGTGATTATTCAATTTCCGGCTAACGTCACTGTACAGTGCGCTGCCGATGTACCAGTAGCAAATATTAGTTCAGTAACAGCAACAGATAACTGTCCCAATGTTGTTGTCACACGTGTTGGCGATGTTATCACAAATCAAACTTGCGCAAATCGTTTTACTGTTACCAGAACTTATAAGGCAACGGATGCTTCCGGTAATTCAGTTTCTCGTTCGCAAATAATAACTGTTAATGATAATGTGCCGCCGCAAATAACAGGTTTAAATACATCAAAGCAAATACTGGCCCCACCAAATCATAAAATGCAGGATATAACAGTGGATTATACTATTACTGATAATTGTGTTAGCTCGCCAAATTATACGATCAGTGTCACAAGTAATGAACCGGTCAACGGAACCGGAGATGGTGATACCGATCCCGATTGGGAGATAATCGACGATCATCATATCCGGCTGCGAGCCGAAAGAGGTGCGACAGGATCAGGCCGTATTTATACAATTACAATAACAGCAAACGATGGATGTAATGCTGCAGTGACTTCAACTGCACAAGTAGTAGTGGCCCATAATATTACGGGACCACATTCAGGTAATTCATTTAAAGTAGGCTCAACTGTTGCATTCAGCGGCGAATTCTGGGATATACCAGCAAATAAACATACAGCTAAATGGTTGATAGATGGAAATACAAATGCTAAAGCAATTGTTACCGAGCCTTCAGGAGCTAAGAATGGAAAAGTTACCGGCAGTTACAAATTCACATCTCCCGGTGTTTATAAACTGCAAATGAATGTTACCGATCAAAACGGTGTAACAACTTATGCTAATACGAATGATGACCTTGAAGC
>Ga0247748_1000039_pt1 | contig 7167 bp, 4 predicted proteins | sample UWRJS064202C5_FD_180931 | JGI IMG/M metagenome (GOLD analysis project Ga0247748, IMG submission 180931) | Soil microbial communities from Arlington Agricultural Research Station in Wisconsin, United States - UWRJ-S064-202C-5 | ecosystem: Environmental > Terrestrial > Soil > Agricultural land... | reverse complement strand
ATTTGCGAATGTGCTAAGAGCTAATCGACTGATTAAACTAGCACGACTAATGAGAGATATGTCAGGTGACGCTATGAGTAGTGGTAGGGGTCCAATGCCCGGCATGATGGGTGGACCTAGAATACCATATACTAACACGCGACTCGGATTCAGAAGAGGTTATGATCCAGAAGAAGCAATGGATCTGAATCCATACACTAATCTACAAATGGGCCGGGAACTAGTAGATCTAGTCAATACGCTCACTGGATCGGCTCCAATGAAGATTCACGTATTACCCTTCAAATGGGCCGAAGCTAATTTTGAGAGGTGGTCTAGCGGTATTAGCTGGCTCGCATTCTCTCAGCGATTATTCTTCAGTAGAGCGAGAATGCTGAATCCGAATACTTACATCATGGCGAGTCCATTCGTCCGAAAAGAGTATCTGAAAGGATTAATCTCATGGGCGGCTGGATGGTTCGTGATTGCTGAAATGCTGAAGATGGCGTTCGGTGACGAAGAGGATGTATCGATAAATAATAATGCTACTTCAGCAGATTTCGGTAAGGTCAGAATGGGAGATATGCGTATGGACCCAGGTGCTGGAGCATTGCAGTTCCTCGTAGCATACGCGCGCATGTATCAAGGCGGATCTACATCATCAGCAACAGGTGAGTTCCATCGATTCGGAACAGGATATCAGGCTGAAACACAAGAGGACGCAGCAGAACGATTTGCAGTAAATAAGATGAAGCCTATTCCCAAATTCATTTACGACTTGGCTACTGCATCAGAATACAAGCCATTTCACGTATATGATCGAACACTCCAACTATTCATTCCACTAGCATACCAAGATCTATATGAACTGTCGCAGGAAAGACCTGAACTATTGCCTAAAGTGGCTGCACCAGTTGCATTCGGTCTAGGAACTCAGACCTATGAAAAGGGAGAATCGGTAGGTAAGTTCATTGCACCTGAGAATGACTGGTTAGTCACAGGAGGGGGTCCACGAGATCTAATGCCTGATTGGATACAGGATACACTAGATCCGTGGATTATGGGTGATACACCTATGCCCGAGAGGGAACAGTAGTCAGGGAGGGGGCTGGCGTTATCAGCCCCGTTCTTCCCCTACAGTATGCACAACACTTATTTCCTCCGGCGTTAATGGCCCGACACTTCGGACATACCCAATTGGGCCGTGCTAGAATTATTTGAATCCGATGATTCTCTCTTAGACTGATTCCAAGAGGAGACTCAGGATCGGGTTCGTTGAATTGTGGTCTGGGGATTATCACTTTGTCTTCTCTTGGTAGTAGTTAGTCTGCATCCAGTGATACATACACATCCATCGTTTGAACCATTCACGTTCATCTTCATTTGGATTACGATCCACTATTTTACATTCACAGGACAGATGACACGGACACTGACAAGGAGTACAATGATCGTGTAGTCCTGATGAACAGTCTTCAGTGATTGGATGACTCATTTGTTTTTCCCCGAGAATAGTTTCTTGTATTCCTTCACCTGATTATCAGGCATCACGTAGATGATCTGATTCCCGATTGACTCCGTTTTGATCATTCCAGCCTGATCGAAACTCATCATAATTTCGTCCAGTTCCGTCGCATCTTTGTAATGCGCCCACATCTTCTTCAGTAACATAGGTCTGGATATCTGATGCGTATCTCGCGCTAACAATTCAGATATGATCAGACCTTTAATCGACTTCGCTTCACTCAATCCCTTCTTTCCGTGAGTCATTTCACGGACATTACCTACAAGACGTTCACAATAGGCGATAGCCTGATTCATTGAATCGGGGTCTATATACAACTCTGCTGAACGGGAGAGGGAGAGGAGCATGGCGACTTTCAGAACAGAATCACCAAAACGATTCAATGTCCCTGTTTCGTCCTTCAAATCTTGGAATGCAATTTGCTCGATGAACTCGTCATACCACTTTTCATATATCAGACCTGCCTCTGTGTAATAGTTAGAATCACCAGTCACCTTATCGATGTGATGATATTTGAATTCATCAGTCTGTTCTTCTGATGCTAATGGTAGGAACGGACCAGTCAACTTAGCTACTTCTTTCAGATATTCAGCTAATTCGGGGTAGTTCGGAGGGTTACGTAGAGGAGCTATAAGGGAGTTAGCTCTATTCCGTCGAGTTTCTGATATGATGAATGTGCGAGCGAAGTAACCACCATGAATATCCTTCTTTCCAAAGAATTCGATTGAGTGAGCATCATTTGTTGCAGTGAACATGCTAATAGTCGGGTCCTTCAGATTGAAAGATTCCATTTTAAGGAGACTCCGCCATTCCCCGATGTTGTACTGTCTATCGTAGAGATCTGTGAGAATATCTGTGGCGACTTTATCTTCAACAATAGAGGAGGTGAGTTCGGATGAACAAATAAAAGCACAAGATTTAGCATTTATCTTTCCTCCCGGTTGTGTCTGTGCTGTTCCCAGTTCCTTCAGAATGCCCTGAATTGATGATCGACCTGAAATGATGCGTGTCCCACCTACAGCACGCACCAGTTGCTTCGCCATAGAAATAGGCGGACCTTTCTTCAGGCCCGATTCGGCGTGTAACATCACGTAGATGTTCGGGTATAGGTTGTAGATTTGACGATTCAGCCATACGTTATCTTTCACCACAGCTGATATAGCCGCCATTCCACCCCATAGCCAGAAGTTCGTCGGGGATTCTAGTTCTGAGTGTTGGGAGAGCAGTTTCTCTAACCATGTCATTCCAGTTCCTATAATTTGAATTATATCACTAGAAGGGGATATCATCATCCATTCTTACCTCATGTTTACTCCGCTCCTTGTCTCTCTGCTCATACTCTATTTCCCTCACTTCTACATCAGTCACGGTGAACTGCTCAGTCACAGTCAATGGTCTGACTACGATTGGTTGAATCGGTTCTATCTTAATAGGCTCTACCTTAGCCTTGAATTTCCGCAAGTCACGATAGTTCTCACCTACTTCAACGTCACATGGAATCTTCAGAAGACGACGAGGTAGACTACATGCAGAGAAGTTTATCGGTCGTTCCATCTCCTTCTGGGCGATTGGAATGAATTCATCAAGATGGTCGATTCTAATTGCGAAAAGGAGCGCATCATGTGCTTCAAGAATGATTTTCGCTTCTGGCTGTTGTTTTTTAATTCTAATGCCAGCGGCTTTGGTATTATCAGTAACGGCACGTTGGGGGATGTAGGCCATTGCCTCTCTGAATAAGTCATCTCCCCATCGTTCGTAAAATACACGCACACCACCTCGTTCTGCATCAATCCCCCACGGTAATGGAGCTACTAGTTGTCGAGTATTTTTCAGGGCTTCAATTACTTGTGCGTGGAATACACGCTGGATGAGTGGTTGTCTTGCGTGGAAGATTTTGAGCGCCCTCTCTGCAATACGTTCGTCAATAGTAATCGGAATCTTGTATTTACGCGCCTGAGTATTGAGTTCCGTCGATGCTCTGCGTGGTCCCGCTCCAAGATGGCCCGCATGGCGTAGAGTCTTTCCTGCAAACCTAATTGGTGATTCGTATCCCAATACTTTCTTGGAATAATCCTCCTCTTTACCACCGAAAAACCACGATGCAGTAAGTGCGTGATAGTCATGCTCATCGATGTCCCTCAACGCCTGTTCATCTGTGGCGAGATTAAATACGACTCTAGCCTCTGCTTGTGATGAGTCTAGTTGAACGAATATGTAGCCGGGGTCAGGCTCATACATCGATCGAACATCGGCTCCAATATCACCGTGCTTGGTGAATACTTGGAATGCCGTGCCCATCACTTTCATGTCTTTCTTTTTACCGTTACCCACAAGATCAACTGTGGGACGTATAGGTGGGTTCTGTTGACTTGTACTACTACGACCAGTTTCCAAGCAAGGAAAACATGTAGTCCGCATCTTCCCGTCATAGTCGGGAATCGCAAAGAGATATGTCGATATCGTCTTTCGGACACGTCGCCGCTCCAGACACTTTTCTATCCAAGTACGATGATCTTCAAACTTCACACCGTGCTTGAGATTTAATAGTGAGGTTAATTCCTCTTCCCCTGTTCCATTTCGATAGGGAAGTTTCCATAGGTCAAATAGAAGGCCATGAACTTGAAGGGGTGACGACACATTAATATCAACACCGGCCAACTGAAACATTTCAAATCCGAGTCGCTCATCCCATTCCACATATTTGGTTAGAAGTTCCATCCTCTTTTCTTGATTGATGCAGAATCCGTTGTTTTCAATCTCCAGATAGAGGTCAGGTAGTTTCATCAGGAAGTTATAATAGAACTTCCTTACACCCAACTCATCTAACTCTGGTTCCATCGCCTCGTCTATTTCGAGGGTAACACATGCATCTCGTCCGCATCCGAGCAGAAGATCTCTAATCGACCCCTCATACATACCCTCATCTTTGTAGAATGGCTCCCGCGTGTAGATACTAGTATTGAATGCAAGCCCTTTTGGGAGTTCAGGATTAATTGCGAAAGCTTTAAACATGGTATCTGAATAGATTCGCCGGATGATGAAACCAAGACGGCGAATTTTGTCCCGATCGTAGTTGAAGTTCTGTCCGACAATATCCTTCTCCCATAATACTTTGGACAACATTATCCAAATAGTAGCGAGGTCCGCAGTCGGAATTGAAGATATCCCACCTTCATTCCACAGAGGGACCGTCATTGCGTGTGACTTATTGAAAGACAGTCCGATACATATGGGCAGACAATGTCCACCCGATTCGATATCGGCTGATAGTTTCTGATGGTTCTTGTATCGCTCTAGGAATCCATAGAGTTCACCAGAGTTCTGACATATCTGAATGTGACGACTAGGTAAGTCCAGAGATGGTGAATGACTCTCATCTCGTGCCCTCTTCATGTCTACAATCATTATCTGTCGATTGTAGTATCCTTTAATCTCTCCGCCGCCAGCCGAATGTAGCAGATCCCTGGGATGATAGGTAGAAACGAACTTGCTACCCATACCCCACATGAGAGATCCACGATGCTTGGATATAGTAGTCTTCCCAGAAAGCGCCCAAAGTGCAGACCCACCGAGAGCGAGTATAACGTTGGGTTTAATCTCATTTATCTCTACCTGTAGTTCAGCTAATTGTTGGTCCATATCGATACCCGCGTCACGCGCACGGATATGAAACGGTAACTTCTTCTTGCCCACATTAGCAGGGACTTCATATTTCGATGCCGTAGTCAGCCAACAGTTAGACCGATGAATACCGGCATCCTTTAACAGACGATCTAGTTCACGACCCGGCCCACCTGTGAATGGTTTGCCATGGCCTACATCTTCATAGGAGGGAGCATCACCCAGTATTAGGAACTTAGCTCCTATTGGTCCTGTTCCGGGGACATACTTCTTTTCACTCATCTTCCTTTATATCCTCTTTCACCTCTTCCAATTTGAACAGTTTAGAACAGACCATACAGAAGACCATCTTCGGATCGGCCTGTTCCATTAGTTTCTTGTCATCGTTATGGCAATGGGGGCAACGAATCGTCGAGTTCGACTGGGATGGGGGCATGTTCTGAGTCTTCTGTGATTTCAGTTGATTCATTCGGATGCAGTTTCTCGCGCGTATCCGTCACGATGATGTGGATAGCTCTCCACCCCTTGTCAGGAACTTGAACTGGAGTGAACTCTACTATCATTCCAGTCCTCAATTGAGTGAACGTCAGTGTGCTCTGCTTCAATGAGGTCCAATGAAAGAAGATTCGGGTGAATTCGATTTCTCGTGATGAGATGAATCCCCATCCTGCCTTGTGGACCTTAATGATGCGACCTGCAACCCTCTGATTCTCTATCTGAGTAGTCATGTTCCTTCTCTCATTCGCAGTTAAAAGCGGAGACACGCCCGTGAGCTGATTTCACAGCATTGGGCGTGTCCCCTATCACCGACTAACTTTCACTCATCTGATAGGTGTGGCGTTCCTATCAGTCTGGCTACTCAACAATCGGTGAATCTTCCTCCTCTTCGTCGTCGTCCTCTTCGATGACTTCATCATCGTCGTCATCATCATCATCGTCAGGATCGTCTACGTAGAGGTCGTCATCGTCCTCTTCTTCTTCTTCCACGTCTGCTGTAGGATCGAGAGGAATGTCACCCGGCACTTCTTCGTCGGGTTCGGTTCCATCCAAATGCAAGAATCTCATTACACTCTCCTGAGTTAGTGACAGTTAATAAAGCACCCGGCGGACAGGACATCTTTATCCTGACTTTCATTGCTGCCAACTTCTCACTGGTCATGACTCCAGCTATGGTTCAGTATCCCTCTCATGCTATGACATGAGATGAACGCCAGGTATCGAATTGGATTGTGGTTCTGCCCAACGTGTAAGCCTTTAACTTGAATAACAGGTTAGGAACTTCTATTTACTTCCTGTCACAATTCAAGCTGGCGGTCTTGCTGCAATGAACCTGAGCATCCCCGACAAAGAGAGGCCGCTTTCTTTTACAGCGCAACATCGTCTGGACAGAACCACAATATTACAGAACTACGACGTGCGGAGCGGACGATACTTGTGGTTCACACGATTCACCATGCGACCCTGCCACGTATCGTTCTCCACGAAGATTTCAACCTCACGCCCGATTGCATTGGCGAGATCGAAACGCGCACCAGCCTTGACATCCACGCCGAATGCCATGAGGAATCCGACAGCAAATCCAATTGCCTTGCTGTTGAAATTCCAATCGAGCGGCACGCCCGTGAACTCTTCAGAACCATTGTCAGCGTTCTTGACAATGCTACCCTCGACGGGGTAATTCGTGGAACCACCATCCTTCGACGGTGCCTCACCGACGTTCTGAATCTTCACCACATACCATGCGGGTTCCACAACCTTCCCGCGCATCAGATCACGTTCCGAAAAACTGATGATAGGCATCTGACTCTCCACTACGTCTACGTTGTTGTTGTTGGCGACTAGAATTTCGTCGTCGGTGTATACGATCCCTGAGTATTGGTGATAGCTGGTCTGATGTAGGTGTCGTATAGTGGTTTGTCACCAAATACTATTTCCTTCGACAGTCCAATTGCACTTCGAGCAAAGTCATCACCAGTATGCTCAGTTAACAGACTATATTGACCTTCACCTCCTACTTCCATCCCGCGTTTAATGTTGAAGTG
>Ga0247748_1000035_pt1 | contig 7430 bp, 8 predicted proteins | sample UWRJS064202C5_FD_180931 | JGI IMG/M metagenome (GOLD analysis project Ga0247748, IMG submission 180931) | Soil microbial communities from Arlington Agricultural Research Station in Wisconsin, United States - UWRJ-S064-202C-5 | ecosystem: Environmental > Terrestrial > Soil > Agricultural land... | reverse complement strand
GAGCGCAGCAGCGTCTGACGTCCGCTATTGGCCCAAAGCAGACATCGCTGGTTGCGCTGCACATGTCCGCTTTTGGGGGTAAAGCAGACATGACGGTTTATCGAAGTCCGCTTTCGCGGTCGCTATTGGGGGTAAAGCGGACATCGCTTATTGCGACGCATATGTCCGCTTCTGACCCAAAGCGGACATTGGCCCCAAGGCCAATTGGCCGACAATCGTCTTCGGGAGCAATCTTGGCTTTCGGGTAAATCAGGAGGCTGAGATGAGTGAAAGCATCAAATTTGAATTGATTTCTCGTCGAAGGGCTTTTTCGCTTCTGGGCCTGGCGGCTGCCGTAAGCGTCGCAGTACCGGCAACGATGCTGATCGCGACAGATGCTGATGCGCAGACGCAGGGGATGGAGCGGCGTGACGAGCGGCGTGGCGACCGCCAGGAACGACGCACCGAGCGGCGCAGCAAAAAGAAAAAGAAGAAGGAAACCAGTAGTTCGGCAACTGAGAAAAAATAACACACTGCCCGCAACGCTCCCCGCGTTGCGGGCATTTTACAGCGATTATGAGAACCATAACCAAACGGTCGATAGCTGTGAATGGGAATAGAACGAGCGTGTCGTTGGAAGACGAATTTTGGCAAGGCTTGCGCGAGATAGCCAAAAAGGAGGGTAGGGCTATAACGGAGTTGGTCGAACAGATAAATCGAGAAACGCATAATGTTAATCTTTCATCGGCGATCCGTGTATTCGTCTTAAAGCGTTTTCGCGCAAGCGCGGACACGCCTAAACCTTCGTCGCCGGAGATGCCCCGCACCAAAAACCGCTAATGACCCAAAGCGGACATCCTAGCCTTGGTGCTCTTTACCGCCGTGCCGTCAGACAGCAGCAAAATATTAAGCGACGTCGAGGACAATAGGCGTTGGCTGCGATTTCGGGACGCCGAAGGTAATAGTGAACCCCATAAGCGAGATACGCCGAATACGGCAAAAATATACCGACCAGCTTCTAACGCTGCTAGCTCTCTTTATTGCGCTCGAAATGTTTGTATTTTCACCGCTTCAGGCGATGGGCATCTTTGCGTTTCAAGGCTTCGTAGTTGCCACCCTGTTAGCAATCATGGCTGGCATGCTCATTATTTCTGACCATCCCGCGGCATTTGCCGTGATGTCGATCTGCCTTGCCGCTAACGCCGTCGTCTTCTTGCTGCGCCTATTCTATCCCCCATGGCCCTACAACATTTCCATACTAGCAGCTGCCTGGTTCGCCATTGCGATCACGCTCGGAGCGGTCGTCGCCCAAGCCGTATTCAGGCGTGGCCGCGTCACCTACCACCGGATAATCGGCGCGATCCTGCTGTATCTACTCATCGCAGTCGCCTTTGGGGCGCTGTTCGTATTAATCGGCTTGTCGGTTCCCGATGCGTTCAAGGGAATAATATTCGAAGACAACCCAGCCCTTGCCAACTCGGTCATTTATTTGAGTTTTGTCACTCTGACGTCGACGGGATTCGGCGACATCGTCCCCGTGCATCCTTTTGCGCGGACCCTATGCAATATCGAAAGCATAATTGGTCAACTTTATCCGGCCACGTTATTGGCGAGGCTTGTAACCCTCGAAATGAGAGAGCGCAGCAGCGTCTGACGTCCGCTATTGGCCCTTAGCGGACATGGGCGTTTGCACTGCACATGTCCGCTTTCGGGGGCAAAGCGGACATGTTGCGTGCTTGTAGCAGGCCACGCGCACGCGATCGATGCGTGAGCGTTGACTCAAGGATTAGAGGCGCGGACGTCGTGTTGCCGTGCACCTTGCGATCAATCGGCCGGCACTTGCGATAGGTTGAGGGCTTCCGATGCGCCGTTGCCTTGTCCGTTGACGTTGATCCCCTGTGCCTGCGAGCGTTTCGCCGGGACCAGCGACGGCGTGTCGATGACATCATCCTGTCGTCGCGACATTCCCTCAAATTGTGCATTCTCCTCGATTGCCAGGGAGCGGTGATAGATATCGCCCTCTACCACAGCGGTGCTATTCAGCTTGACGCGGTTGGCGTGGATCGTCCCCTTGACGAGACCGCCGATCGTTAGTTCCTCCGCGATAATGTTGCCCTCTACCTGCGCGCTATCGCCTATCTCGACAGTTGAGGCTTGTACTTCTCCCTCCACGTGACCGAAAATCGCCAACCTCCCTTGGCCAACAATTGTGCCGATAATCGAAAGGCCCGAACTGATGGAAGAGGTCGCCTCTGGCGCCGCCGAGTGTCCAACAGTGTGGTGTCTCACCTCGGGAGTCGATGACAAGTCTCGTTTGGTATCTGCCGCTTTGCCTTTGGATTTTCCGAACATGTTTCTCTCCTTACGCTTGTACTCATTGATGGAAGTTCAACTTGCTTAGGTAACGTAGTAGACGCGGTGGAACCGGCGGCCGAGATGACTGAGCACCTCGCGACCGGTCGATTTGCTTGCCACTGCAAGATCGTCGACGGTGAACTCCGGGCCGATAAGTGTGACCATCCTGCCGCGACGCACGGCGCTCGGGTCTGATATGTCAGTTACATCGATGGCCAAAAGATCCATCGATGGATGCCCCACGACTGGACAGCGCTGGCCGCCCACATTTGCCTGTAATTTATTGTCGGAAGCGCTTGCGGGTGTCGGATAGCCGTCCGCGTATCCCGCTGAAACCAAAGCAAGCCGCGTCGGCCGCTTTGCAGCCCAATCAGTGTCGGCGATAGTTTCCCCGGCCGCCAGGTTTAGAACATGCACGATGCGAGCGCGTAGTTCGATCACCGGAAGCATCGGGTTGTCTGCGCGCGGCGTGGGATTGACGCCGTAAAGCGCCGAACCCGCCCGCAGGAGATCGAAATGCGCCTTCTGCCCAAAGAAGATACCGGACGAGTTGGCCATCGACGCAGGAATGCCTCGATAGAGCCGGTGCAGGTCGCAAAACAGGCTGATTTGACGGTCGTTTAACGGGTGAGCAGGCTTGTCGGAATTGTCGAGACGGCTCATCAGGAGTGTGATGCCGTGCCTGCGCGCACCGGGCGCAAACGCGGCCGCTTCTTCAATCGAAAGACCGAGTCTGCTTTCGCCGGTGTCGACGTGAAGCGCGCAACCGCCCGCCCATCGATACGAGCTGATAAAGTGATCCCATTCGGCCATTTCGATGGAACTATAGATTACGGGTCGCGCATTGATTTTCGCGTAAGATTCCCCGGTTCCCGTGCACAGCCCACGCAGAACATAGATCGTTGCGCTTGGCGCAACAGCGCGAACGCGCGTGGCTTCTGGAATATCGGAGACAAAAAATGTGCCGCAGCCATTCTTGGCCAGGGCTCCCGCGATCGGTTCGATGCCGCAGCCGTAGGCGTTGCCTTTGACCACGGCGGCGCATTCAGCCACCCCGTATTTCGCCAGCTTTTCCCAATTGGATACAACGGCCGTCAGATCGATTTTGAGAACACCGGAAGCTTCCGCTTCCGCGGGTCCATCCGTCGTAACACACGCCGCATGCGGCTTGTTATTGACAACGAGCCTGCCGCCTCTATTTACGATTTTTCCATCGACCAAACCTTCGACAACGACTTTCGCGCCCGACTCGATTGTCAGATTGGCCAGGAGATTTCCACGAATGTGTAAGGAGCAGTTCTTTTGAACAATTGTGTCGTCGAGGACTGTGCCGTTTATGTCCGATGAGCTTGCAACGAGCGGCAACCGCTCTACCGCTTCCTGCCCGGAAAGCGTTGCAACATCCGACACGGTCTGAAAACCCCAGCTGCCCGAAAAAATCTTTACGCGTTTCAGGTGGCACTACAAGGAAAACGGCATGTAATGGTGAATCAGTTGCTGCAGAGGTAACAGGCTCCGGGTGTTGCGGCTTCGACGTCGCTGCGTTGCCGTGAATCATCGCTTCAGGAATTGCGAGATCTCGAAAAACATTTTGGGCACGCAAATGTCCGCTATTAGCCCTTGGCGGAACAGATTTGGGCACTCGATGTTGTTACAGCGCATGTATTGACGCCCGCGCGGACGCGGTGACGGAGTTCTGTCATGAGTCCTTTTGGCCTCTGTTGTTCTGATCGGGAGCGCAACTTTCGCTCTATCGGTCCCATCGGCGTCGGCGGCCGAAGCAAAAGACCCGGACGCGATGAAGGCAGCCGAGGCAAAAGACGCAGACGCGGTGAAGAAAGAGCGGTGCGAGCGCAACGCGATGCTGCATCTTTATACGGGCCAGCAAAAAACCAAATATATCCAGGAGTGTCTGGCCCGCGAGGAGGAGCCGGAAGGCAAGGCTGCAGCGCCCCAGCCGGGCGTCCGTGCGCCCGGCGCGGCAGTGCCGAGAGTTACGCCCTTAGGTGCCGGCAATCCGCCCAGCACATCCACGGGTAGCACCACACCCAGCAACGCGCCGGTCGCACCGAGCGCGCCGGTGACCGGCTCGGCCGGCACGTCGACCACCGGCTCCAGCGCCACATCTACAAGCGGCTCCAGCGGCAGCAGCATCGGCAGTTCCGGCGGGCGTTAGGGTGTCCAACCGGGCGTGCTTCCCGTGCAGGCGCCGAATATCTCGCCGGAATCACCAGCAATAAACACCGTATCAAATGCCCGCTCTGACTGGAGGCTGCGCGACTCCGGCCTATTCCGGCGTGCTAGCCTGAGCGGGCAAGATCATTCGCGGGCCTGGGGGCCGTATGAGGCGGCGGGAATTTCTGGGTGCACTTGGCGGTGCGGCGCTGTGGCCGGCCGCGCTGAAAGCACAGCCGGCCGAGCGCGCGCGCGTCGTCGCCGTCCTCAACCTTCTTGGGTCGGACGATCCGGAGGCCCAGGCGCGGACCGACCTGTTCAAGCAATCCCTTCAGCAGCTGGGATGGGCGGTTGGCCGCGATCTGAAATTCGAGAACCGCAATGTCGGAAACGATCGCGAACGGCTTCGCCGCTATGCGGACGAGCTGGTCGCGCTCAAACCGGATGTGATTCTCAGCATGGGCAGCGTAACGGTCGCGCCGTTGCAGCAGTCCACGCGCACGATCCCGATAGTCTTTATGAACGTTCCCGATCCGGTCGGCGCCGGCTTCGTCCAGACCATGGCGCACCCGGGCGGCAACATCACCGGCTTCCTGAATTTCGAGTACAGCATCGGCGGGAAATGGGCCGAGCTGCTCAGGCAGATCGCGCCGAAGGTGATGCGCGCCTTGGTGCTTCGCGATCCGTCCTCCGCGGCGGGCATCGGACAATTCGCGGCAGTCCGATCAACCGCGCAGAGCGTCGGCATCGAGCTTGTGCCGTCGAGCGTGCGCGACGCCGATGAGATCGAGCGGAACGTGACGGCGTTCGCGCGCTCCGGCGGGGGCGGCATGATCGTGACGGCCGGCGGCACCGCGCCTCATCGCAAGCTCTTTATCGGTCTCGCCGCGCGCCACAAGCTGCCGGCGGTTTATCCGTATCGCTATTACGCCGTGGACGGCGGCCTCATCACCTACGGTCCCGACACGAAAGATCCGATGCGACGGGCCGCCGGCTACGTCGATCGCATCCTCAAGGGCGAGAAACCGGCCGACATGCCGGTGCAGGCGCCGAACAAATACGAGCTCATCATCAATATGAAGACGGCAAAAGCGCTCGGCCTGGCCATTCCCCAATCGCTGCTTGCCACGGCCGACGACGTTATCGAGTGAAAACGATAGCTGTGGTTGAGACGGCGCACGTTTGCGTAGCCGCGCGTTAGCGGGCGTCGGCACGGCGGACGCCCAGTCAGCGTCGCCTCGGTCAGATAAACCGGCTTTCAGCGCGGGATACCGGCCAGGCCTCAGGCGGCCTGCCGCCGGCGTCTTTGCCGCATATTTGTCACGCTCGGATGCAAAAGTTTTGCCTGCCTGATAGGCGCCCATGGATTTCACGGCCCAGGAAATCGCGCTCCTTGTGCTGGTCGGCGTCACCGCCGGCCTGCTGCCGAGCATGTTCGCCGAGCGCAGGGGCATCCGGCTCGCCGCCGATATCGGCGCCGGTGTCACCGGCGTTTTCGTCGCGGCCTGGCTCGCGGCCGCGTGGCACAATCTCGATCTGTTCCTGACAACGCCGGCCGGCAAGCCGCCCGAAAAAAATTTCGTCGACGTGAAGCCGGGCTTTGAGCCGGTTATTCTCCCGCTGGCGCCACTCAAGCCGCTGCTCAAGCCGGTGGTCTTCCGCTCGCGCGAGGAGATCTGCGACACGCTCGTGCATGCGGCGCTGAACAACGACCTGCCGGTGCCGTTTTTCATCCGGCTCATTTACCAGGAAAGCACCTTCCGGCCCGCCGCCATCAGCTCGGCCGGCGCGCTTGGCATCGCGCAGTTCATGCCGGAGACGGCGGCTAACCGGCGGCTCGACAATCCATTCGACCCGGCGCAGGCGATTCCGGCTTCGGCAAAACTTTTGCGCGACCACTACCGCCGCTTCGGCAATCTCGGCCTGGCCGCCGCCGCGTACAACGCCGGCCCGCGGCGCGTCGATGACTGGCGCGCGAAGAAGGGCCCGATGCCGCAGGAGACGCAGGACTACGTCAAGATAATCACCGGCTTTCCGGTCGAAGCCTGGACCATGCCGCTCGCCGGCGGTCCGGCGTTGAAGGTTCCGCAGGGCGCGCCATGCCAGGAGTCCGCCGGCCTGCTCGCCTGGGACGGGCCCGACGAAATCCCGATGCCGGTGTCGAGCCCACGCGTGGTGGAGGCGAAGGCAGCGGCGGCCGCAGCGCGCGAAGCCGCGAAGGCGAAGAAGGACGCAAAAGCAGCCGACGCGAAAAAGCGGGAAACGAAACAGGAAACGAAACAGGACGTGAAAGCGAACGGCGCGAAAAAACCGGAAACGAAAGCGCAGGGCGTGAAAGAAGAGGGCGCAACAAAGCCGGACGTCAAGGAACAGGACAAGAAAGAGCCAAATAAGAACGGCCAGGGCGCGACGGACAACGGCGCCGCGGCGACCCAAGGGACTCAGGCGGCGGACGTCGCGCGCAAGTAAAGAATTTCTATTCCACGTCGACCGACGCGATCTGCTCGTAAGTGAGCGTCAGCAGCTGTCCGTCGGGGCCTGTGCCTTCGACATAAGTTTCGTAACAGGTGAAATCGGGGCGCAGCAGGATGCGGCTGCCCGACGGCGTGCTGACGGCAATGAACGCATGATGCGCCTCTGCCCTGGCGAGCGCGTCCTGCAGCAACTGCCGCTTGCTGAGATCCATTGTCCTATAACGGCGAACTGCGTTTTGAGTTCGCGCCAGGATGGATGTTTGTCCGCTCTACCCCCGAAAGCGGACATGTGCGCTGCGAAAGCAGATGTCCGCCAAGTGCCAAAAGCAGACATGGCCGCCTCAGTCGATGGCTTCATCGGCGCGAGCAAGTAATGAAGGTGGCACACTCAGGCCAAGTGCTCTCGCGGTAGACAGATTGATAACGAACTCGAATTTGTTCGTCTGC
>Ga0247748_1000032_pt1 | contig 7573 bp, 5 predicted proteins | sample UWRJS064202C5_FD_180931 | JGI IMG/M metagenome (GOLD analysis project Ga0247748, IMG submission 180931) | Soil microbial communities from Arlington Agricultural Research Station in Wisconsin, United States - UWRJ-S064-202C-5 | ecosystem: Environmental > Terrestrial > Soil > Agricultural land... | reverse complement strand
GCCGTGCGCTTGTAGATCGGCCGGTTGAGTTTGAGCGTGCGGCGGATGTTTGTCGGAGTGAGCCGGAACAACTCGGGCAAAATTTTCTCGAGCTTTTTCTCCTCGACCTTGCCTGTGCCGTGGGTATCAACCAGCACCGACATCGGGTCAGCGACGCCGATAGCATAGGCGACCTGGATCGTGCAGCGCTCGGCGACGCCGGCAGCTACAACATTCTTGGCAAGATAGCGCGCAGCATAGGCTGCCGAACGGTCGACCTTGGTCGGATCCTTTCCGGAGAACGCACCACCACCGTGGGGCGCGTAGCCACCGTACGTGTCGACGATGATCTTACGGCCGGTAAGACCACAATCACCGTCAGGTCCGCCGATCACGAAGTTGCCGGTCGGGTTGACCAGGAAGTCGGATGGCTTCTTCGGCATCCATCCCTTCGGGAGCGCGGACTCCACGGCGTCAGAGATCATCTCCTTGATCAGGCCGGGCGTATATTTCTTGCCGTTGCGGCTTTGCGCATTGTGCTGCGTCGATACCACGACCTTGGTACAGCCGATTGGTTTACCGTCGACGTAACGAATGGTGACCTGGCTCTTCGAATCGGGCTGCAGGTCGTAGAGTTGGCCGGAACGGCGCTTTTCCGACAGAACCTTGAGGATCTTGTGCGCGAAATAGATCGGCGCCGGCATGAATGAGTTCTTCTCGTAGACCTCGCTCTCGGTGCAGGCGAAGCCGAACATCATGCCCTGGTCGCCGGCACCTTCTTCCTCTCCGCCCTTCTTCTTCTTGGCATTCACGCCCATCGCGATGTCAGGCGACTGGCCATGTAGGAGTACCTCGACGTCGGCGCCGTAATACGAAAAGCCGTCCTGGTCATAGCCGATGTCCCTCACGACATCGCGTGCGATCTTGGTGATGAACTCGCGATCAACCACGGCCTTGTCGCCGTGCTTGCGGAACAACGGTGCCTGACCGCGCCCTTCGCCGGCGATGACTATCTTATTGGTTGTTGCGAGGGTCTCGCAGCCAAGCCGCGTGTTCACCAAGCTATCGTCGGCGATGCCGAGCTTGATGTCGTTTTCCAGAAATGCGTCGAGCACCGCGTCAGAAATCTGATCGCAGACCTTGTCCGGATGACCTTCCGAAACCGACTCGCTGGTAAAAAGAAAATTCGTGTGAGCCACCGCTGCAACTCCTTACGTGGCGCGGCTGCGTTGCCGCCTAATGCCATGTCGGGGGTGGTTCTTGCAGCGGCGGCGATGCAGGTCAAGATGCGGGCAGCGTTGGGCAGATGCCTCAAAACGATGGGATATGACCCTGGGTCAGTTGATACCGGCGATTTGTTCGACGAGGTCGACGATACGCCGCCGCAGCTTGCTGCTCTTTATGCGCATAAATGCCTTGGTCAAGGACAGGCCATCGGACGTCGCAAGGAAGTCGGCGACGTAGGCCGGCGAGGGCGCTTCGCTCATGCCGCCGGCATGCCCCGACGAATGCGGCGCGCCTTCGAAAAAGAACGAAACCGGCACCTGGAGGGTGTGCGCAATTTGCTGCAGCCGGCTGGCGCCAATGCGGTTAGTTCCCTTTTCGTATTTCTGCACTTGTTGGAAAGTGAGCCCAAGAGCATCGCCAAGCTTTTCCTGACTCATGCTGAGCATCATTCGGCGCATACGGACGCGTGAACCGACGTATCTGTCGATCGGGTTCGGCGCCTTCTTAGCCATAGATTTCTCCTATGCCCCCATTTCGGGCATAGTTGTCACAAGCGAAGGCGCTAACGCAATGCGCGAGCCCTTGTAATCGGGAAACGCCACGTAAATTTAGTCATAGATGTCAGTGGAATTTGTATCACTACATTCCGGTGGTATTTTGTTTAGTGGCGATTTTGCTGCCTGATTTTCATGCAGCAACTTGCATAATGCTGTGAACAATTGCGCAATCTACGCGCGAAACCGCCGACGCCCTACGACAAGCAAACTAAGTAACAAGGCGGAACCCAAGAGGTAGTTGCCGTACTTCACGTAGAGTGTCGGTTCGATTGCAGCCGGCAGCCGGGCGTCCAGCACACCTTCGATTCCCAAGGGCAGTGCATTAATGACGCGCCCGACGGGGTCGACCACCGCCGAGATGCCGGTGTTGGCTGCGCGTACCAAGGGCAGCCCTTCGGCGATCGCAAGGACGCGCGCCTGCTGGAAATGCTGATAGGGCCCGGAGCTGATTCCGAACCAGCCATCGTTCGTAACATTGACCATCCAGCCCGGCCGCTCGCCGGGCGGCACTGCGGCACCAGGAAAGATCGCCTCGTAACAGACCAATGGCAGCATTTTTGGTGCGCCGAGAATATCCATCGGACGTCGGCGATCACCCGAAAGAAAGCCGCCGATTACTTTCGTCAATTGCATGAAGCCAAGCCGTTCGAGCACGCGTTGGAACGGCAGGTATTCGCCGAACGGAACAAGATGCACCTTGTCGTAAATGCCGCGGATCGACCCATTGGGGTCGATCACATAAATCGAATTGTACGCGCGCTGGTCGCGCGGGTTGGCATCCGACGCCGCCCGCACTGCGCCCGTTATCAGTACCGTTGACGGCCTGATCAAGTCGGCGATTTGCGCAAGCGCGTCAGGCTCGCGCGTCAGAAAGAAAGGAAAAGCCGCCTCCGGCCAAACGAGATGCGTCACGTCACGGATGCCGTTCGAACTTGGGCTTGTGGCGCGATCCGATAGACGCAAGTAACGGCTCATTACGTCCGCCTTTGCCGAGTAATTGAATTTGTCATCTTGCTGCAAATTGGGCTGCATGATGCGCAGGCGGACGCCGTTCACGTATTCCGTAGGGTGCGACCACAGCCTTGCGGTGCCATAGCCAGCGAGCCCTGCGAGGACAATCAGCCCGAAAACGAGAGGACGATACGGATGTCGCGTGTCGGCCTTGTCGTCGGCGAGGACCGCGGGGCTCGCGCAAATGGTGACGCAGAGAAATGTAAGGGTCCAGATTCCAGTCAACGAAACGCTTTGTGCGAGTACGAGCGGCTCAGTCAGTGCGTAGCCGAACGTATTCCAGGGAAACCCGCTGAGCAGGCGGCCGCGTAGCCATTCCGCGGCGGTCATCGCGGCCGCGAGCGCCAGGATTCGTTCAGGCCCCCGTACCCAGATCAGCCGAGCGATCGCAAGTCCAAGGCCCGTGTAAAGCGCCAAATAAGCGGGTAGTCCGGCAACGGCGACAGGCAAAAGCCAGCCGAAGGTCTTGGCGTCGACGAGAAAGGCGTATCCGACCCAATAAAGTCCTGCGAGGAAATATCCGAAACCAAAACACCAGCCGGCCACCGCGGCGGTGATCGCGCCGCTCCAGCGTCCGGCGGTGGATCCGTCCGCGAGCCAGACCAAGATCGGAAATGTCACGAACAAGACAGGCCATGCGTTGGTGGGCGGCATCGCCAAAGCCGACGCGGCGCCGGCAACGAATGCAATGTTTGCGCGTCGCCAGCCAATGGCGAGCACGACGGCGTGGGCGAGGCGGGTAATGATCACGGCTGGCGCACGCCGGCCGGACCGGTGTCGTTGCGGGGTGACTTGTCATCGGGCGCAGCCGGCGAAGTTGCAACGCTCGAGAACATGCCATCGGCCTCGTTGCGCTTGCGCGCCTCGCGCGGCCGCTCGCGTCTCTCTTTCAGCCGAATTATCCGTACACGCTTGACGCGGCGTGGATCGGCATCGAGGACTTCGAACTCGAAAAGATCCGGGCCAGGCACGATCTCTCCGCGCACGGGTAGGCGCCCCGCGCGCGTCACTAGATATCCGCCGATGGTGTCGACGTCGTCTATAGCATCGCCAACGTCGAAATCGTTGCCGACGATCGCGATGACGTCTTCGATCTTGGCGCGCGCATCGGCAACAAATGAGCCGTCAGGCAGTTGCGTGATTTCGGGCGTTGCGTCTTCGTCGTGTTCGTCGGCGATATCGCCGACAATCTGCTCGACGATATCCTCAATGGAAGCGAGCCCGTCGGTACCACCATATTCGTCGACCACCAGCGACAGGTGAATTCGAGTCGCCTGCATGCGCGCCAGCAAATCAATGACGCGCATCGACGGCGGCACGAACAGGATCTCGCGAGCGATCTTCGTCGCCGACAGCGGGGTGCCGAGGTTGATTGCCTTCAGGTCGAGGCCTGCGGGCAGCGGCTTCTTACGCTTGGCGTTTTTTTCCGGATTGGCCGTCGCGCGCGCGGTCATGAAGGCGATCAGGTCGCGGATGTGGACCATGCCGATCGGGTCATCGAGGGTGTCGTTGTACACCACAAGCCGCGAATGGCCTGCGCCCTCGAACACCCGCATCAATTCGCCGAGCTTGATGTCCTGCTGGACGGCGATGATGTCGGCGCGCGGCACCATGACGTCGCCGACGCGGCGTTCGCGCAGGCCGAGGATGTTCCTGAGCATCCGGCTTTCGTCCGGCGTGAACCCGGAATCGCCAGGCCCAATGGCATCGAGAACGTCCTGCAGATCGGCGCGTGCAATATTCGGCTTCCACCCGAACAGCGCGCGCAGCGCGCGGATGAACCAATTCTCGCCGCCGTTGCGCGCCGGCGGCACCGGCACCGGCAGGTTTCGCGGCTCGTATGAGGGCGCGCCGGCGGGCCGTGAACTAGATGGATCGCTTTCAGGCATGGCGGTCAGGCGTTGCCAAGATCGTGGGCGCGGTAGGGATCGGGCATGTTCAAACGCGTCATGATCCTGCTTTCGAGCCCTTCCATAGCCTCAGCCTGCGCGGCAGTCTGGTGGTCGTAGCCGTTGAGGTGGAGAAACCCATGCACCGCGAGGTGGGCGAGGTGATGAAGAAAGTCGCGGTTCTCATCGGCGCATTCCCGTTTGAGCGTCTCGAAAGCGATCACGATATCCCCAAGCAGCCGTACGCCTTCGCCGGTGCCGTGACCCGAGGCGGGAAAAGACAAAACGTTGGTCGGCTTGTCGATGCCGCGCCAGTCCCGGTTGAGCGAGCGGATCGCCGAATCGTTGGTGAGCACAATACTGACTTCACCGCTCGCTGTTGAGAGCGCTGCGGCCGCGGCAAGGACCGAGTTCCGCACGGTTTTTTCGGCCAGAGGCTGGCCGTCCCAGAGCGGCGACTCAATCCGAAGGTCGATGTGCAGCGGCGACGGGGGCCGCCCCGGCGGAGTCTTCATCCTTTTCCCTCGCGCGCGGGGCCGCCGCGATCATAGGCCTCGACGATGCGGCCCACGAGCTCGTGGCGGATTACGTCTTCATGCGTGAACGCCACATGACCGACGCCTTCAATGCCTTTCAGCAGGTTGACGGCTTCCGCGAGGCCAGATGCCTGGCCATGCGGAAGATCGACCTGGCTGGGATCGCCCGTGACGATCATGCGACTGTTTTCGCCCAGCCGCGTGAGAAACATTTTCATCTGCATGGAGGTCGTATTCTGCGCCTCGTCCAGGATAACGGCGGCGTTCGAGAGGGTGCGGCCGCGCATGAAGGCAAGCGGCGCAATTTCAATTTCACCGCCCTGCAGCGCCCTTTCGACGATCCGCGCGTCCATCAAGTCGTACAGCGCGTCGTAGATCGGACGCAGATAAGGATCGACCTTTTCGCGCATGTCGCCCGGAAGAAAGCCGAGGCGCTCGCCGGCCTCGACGGCAGGTCGCGACAAAATGATGCGGTCGACCTCTTTACGCTCGAACATCTGAATCGCGTGGGCAACCGCAAGCCAGGTCTTGCCTGTGCCCGCAGGCCCAGTCCCGAAGACCAAAGCATGACGCTTGAGCGCGCGGATATAGGCATCCTGGGCGGCCGTGCGGGCCCGCACCGGCCGCTTGCGCAGGTTGATCTCCTCGAATGCCGGGCGGGGAGCGGCAGGGTCGTAGTCAAAGAGCGAGCCCTGAGCGATGGCCTGGCGGATGGCGCCTTCGACATCGCCCTGGCTCAAGTCGCGGCCGCGCTTGAGTTGCTCATAAAGTCCCTCAAGAACGTGACGCGCCTGTTCGCAGGCGCCGCGCGAGCCTTCGATCGTAACGTGATTGCCCCGTTGCTCCGCGACCACGCCAAGACGACGCTCGATCAGCGCCAGATTTTGTCCGTATTGTCCGAACAGCACCGACGCGAGCTTGTTGTCTTCGAAAGCAAGCACGGTCTGGGTCGTGGCCGTCTCCTCGGAGGCGGCAGCGGGCGGGATCACCGGATCCTTTGTGCGCAAGGCTGCTTCAGGCTCCTGCTGCTGTGAGCGTTACTGCACGGCTGTCATCTGCGAGAGTACCGAACAGGCTGTTGCTGCCGACGTCGTCGATGATCACGCGGTGCACCGAGCCGATGCATTCGGCCGGCGCCATGACCTGAACGGCCTGCAGGTACGGCGACCGGCCCACAAGCTGCCCGGGCAGTTTGCCCGGCTTTTCGAGAAGCACGTCGACGGTGCGTCCGGCAAAACCGGCGTTAAACGAGCGTTGATTGCGCGTAATGGTGGCTTGCAGCCGCTGCAGGCGCTCGGACTTCAAGTCCGCCGGGATCTGCTCTTTCATTTCGGCGGCGGGCGTGCCAGGGCGCGGCGAATACATGAATGAAAATGCGCCGGCGTAACCGACCTCGTCCACCAGCGCGAGGGTTTCGCGGAAATCCGATTCGCTTTCACCGGGGAAGCCGACGATGAAATCGGACGTGAAAGCAAGATCCGTGCGGCCGGCACGAAGACGCGCAATCACGTCGAGATAGTCCTTGCGCGTATGCCTGCGGTTCATCGCCGCAAGGATACTGTCGGAACCGGATTGCACGGGCAAGTGCACGTAGGGCATCAGCTCGGGCAAGTCGCGATGGGCCGCGACCAGATCGTCATCCATGTCGCGAGGGTGGCTCGTCGTGTAACGCAGACGAAGAATGCCGGGGACCTCGGCAAGGCGGCGAAGCAATCTGCCGAGGCTTGATGCCGCTCCGTCTGGTCCGGGCCCGTGATAGGCATTTACGTTCTGTCCGATCAGCGTCACTTCGCGCACGCCGCCGTCCGCCAGCCGTTCGACTTCGGCGACGACCTTCTCAACCGGGCGCGATACTTCCGCGCCACGCGTGTAGGGCACAACGCAGAACGCGCAGAACTTGTCGCAGCCTTCCTGCACAGTGACGAATGCCGAGATGCCGCGTTTGGCGATCGCATCGCGCTTCGGCGCCGCTAGGACATCGAACTTGTCCTCGACCGGAAAATCGGTGTCGATAACTTTCTCGCCCCGTTGCGCGCGCGCGACCATCTCCGGCAGCCGATGGTAGTTCTGCGAGCCGACCACCAGGTCAACGGCGCCCGCACGCCGGATGATTTCGCGGCCTTCTGCCTGGGCGACGCAGCCGGCGACAGCAATCAGCATGCGACGGCCGTCGCGCGCTGCTGTTTCCTTCATTTCCCGGATGCGGCCGATCTCGGAATAGACCTTTTCAGCCGCCTTTTCGCGGATATGGCAGGTGTTGAGGATGACAAGGTCGGCGTCTTCGGGCGATGCCGTTTCGTTGTAGCCTTCGGGCGCCAAGGTGTCCGCCATACGATGGGAATCGTAGACGTTCATCTGGCAGCCGAATGATTTG
>Ga0247748_1000028_pt1 | contig 7828 bp, 9 predicted proteins | sample UWRJS064202C5_FD_180931 | JGI IMG/M metagenome (GOLD analysis project Ga0247748, IMG submission 180931) | Soil microbial communities from Arlington Agricultural Research Station in Wisconsin, United States - UWRJ-S064-202C-5 | ecosystem: Environmental > Terrestrial > Soil > Agricultural land... | reverse complement strand
AGCACCAGCGCGAACAACATCTGTACGGACTCAGGGGTCATCACTCGCCTCAACGCAGTAACGGGGGCAATCTGTTGCAAACCGGCGGGGTATGCGCCAGCCAATCCTTAACGAATGGTAAATGGCGGCTGCCCCGTTCCGCGCAGCGCGACGTGGCATAATCCGCGCGATTCGCACGCAGGAGCGGCCGTGGCCTTTCTCGCGCAGGAACCTCCAAGCTCAGCTCGGCCGGCCACCCAGCGGCGACGGCACGCCGGCCATAACCCAATCATGATACCGCTCCTGGTATTTGGTGCGGTGGCACTGCTGGCCGCTCTCTATGTGGCGTATATTCTGTGGCCGCGATGGCCACAGGGATCGGTATCACTCAATGCGCCTTCGCTGCCGATCGTCGTCTCCGGCGTGACCTTCAATGTCGAACCGGCGGCCATCCGTATCGGGGTTCAGCGTCGGGCTGGCGTACAGCAGCGCGTCGATCTCAGCTATCTCTGGCCGTCGCTGGTGCCCCCCGATCCTGCCGTCAAACCGACCGTCGGTGCGCCGCTCGATCCAAATGAGCGTGTATTCGTAACGCTATCATCAGGCGACGCAACATTGCCGCTAATGGAGCGCGTTCAGACAATCTACCCGCGCTATCTTGTGGCGCAGCCCGTCGCCGGTTTTCCAGGATTGACCTACCGTGGATTTCGTGACGACTCGCCTTATCAGGGCGAGGACCTGGTATTTGAATCGAATGCGCCCGAGCATTTCCTGGCCCGCTGCTCGCGGAAGGGCGTAACCAATACTGGTGTCTGCCTCCTCGAGCGCCGCATCGGCAATGCCGATATCACCTTCCGATTTCCGCGCGACTGGTTGCCGGATTGGGAGAATGTCGCGAACGGCGTCGACCGGCTTGTTGCGAGATTGCATCCGGTAAACTGACGCCCAAAAAACATGGCTGGCGCAAGCCTGTCCATGACGAAATCGAAAATTGCGGCTTGCTAGTCGACTAAATCGACATCCAGGATTGGCAATTCGAGGATGTACGAGCGGCGCCCCTTCTCTATTTCAAGAAATAGGACCGCGATGAATTCCTCGCCGATATAAACTTCCAGCGAATCTGTTTTTTTCGGTCGCGGCACGACCCGGATATTCTCGTTGTCGAACTTGCTGCGCAGATAGGCGTTGAGCGTTGGCACCGGCTGAATGCTCGGGTCGTTACCGACCTGGATGACCATACGAAAATTGTAGGAGCGCTCGCCGTCTTCGTCGTCGACAGTGAGCTCGCCAAGGTCGTCGGGTCCCACAAAGATCTCGGCGTTGTCCCGCCCCTTCGGCACCACGCGGATCTGCGGATTGCCGAAAAGCTTCTTCAAATAGCCGTCGAGTTTTCTGACTTCCTGGACGTCCAACGCGTCACTCCTTCTTGAGGCACCGTTTCAATGCCCGATCGAAGGGCGCAGGGCAAGCCCAATGCAAAAAGCGTCAGCCGTCCAACATGATGCCGTAGAGCATCTGGTCCATAGCGCGCGACGGTTCGGGGCAGCCGGCTTCGCCGACAACCCTGGCCGGCACGCCGGCAACTGTGACATTGTTCGGTACAGGTTTTATGACAACGGAGCCTGCGGCGATGCGCGCGCAATGGCCAACCTCGATGTTACCGAGGATCTTGGCGCCTGCACCAATCATTACGCCGCGGCGGATTTTCGGATGGCGGTCTTCGTGCTCCTTGCCGGTACCGCCGAGCGTCACGTCGTGCAGGATCGAGACATCATCTTCGATGACGGCGGTTTCGCCGACAACCAGCCCGGTCGCGTGATCCAGGAAAATACCGCGGCCGATTTTCGCCGCTGGATTGATATCGCACTGGAAGACAGATGACGCGCGGCTCTGAAGGTAGAGCGCGAAATCCTTGCGGCCCTTTCCGTAAAGCCAGTGGGCGAGGCGATGGGTCTGGATAGCGTGGAAGCCTTTGTAATAGAGCACCGGCTCAATGAAACGGCTTGTCGCGGGATCCCGATCGACGGTGGCAACAATGTCCGCACGGAAGACTTCGCCGAGCACCGGTTGATCCTCGAGCGCATCATCATAAGCCTGACGGATCATGTCGGCCGATACGTCGGCGTGATCGAGCCGCTGGCTGACGCGATGGGCAATTGCGGCCTCAAGCGTGTCATGATGGAGGATGTTTTCATAAATGAAGGTGGCGAGTTCGGGCTCGCGGCGCGCAATGTCCTCCGCTTCGTTGCGGATTCGCGCCCAGACTGGATCGACCTTGTCGAGGCCCTTTGCGGGCCGTGCCTGAAACTGAGCCATGAAACCGTTCTCCCGACACCTCTCGATCCCCTACGTAGGTCTTTTATCACAAATTCAAAAGGGCAAGGAGAGCGCTGCAAAGCGCCCCACGCATGGCTCATGCGCGTTGGTTAAGGAAGTCGATAACGCCGGCCTTAAAGACCTTGTCCCCGACTGAGAGCATATGGTCGCGGTCCGGGATGTTGAGTGCCCGTGCGCCGGGAATAAGCGCAGCCAAAGCCTGCGCCGATCCCGCCACCGGGTCTTGTGTGCCGACGGCAACCAGGACGGGCGCGCGAATTGCACCAACCTCCGCGCGCGTCAAAATCTGCCGCGATCCGCGAATGCAGGCGGCGAGCGCCTGCAGGTCGGACTTTGTCTGCTCTGCAAATGCGCGAAACAACTGGCCTGTGGGATCCTTAATGTCATCCGGGGAAGCCGCCTCGAGTGCCTCGGCGATGCTTTCTGGCAGCCCGACGCCTTCGACAAGGCGGATACCTAGCCCACCGAGTATCGCCGAGCGCACTCGCTCGGGGTACTTCACTGCCAGGAAGGCCGTAATGCGTGCGCCCATCGAATAGCCCATGATGTCGGCGCGCTCGATTTTCCGATGATCGAGCAACGCGCGGACATCATCGGCCATAGCCGCGCTGTGATACGCGGCCGGGTCGTAAAGTTTGCTCGACGCGCCATGCCCGCGATTGTCGAGCGCAACGGCGCGTCGCCCAGCGCGGTTGAGGGTGCCGATCCACCCGGGCTGCGCCCAGTTGATCTCCTTTGTGGACGCAAACCCGTGGACGAGCACGATCGGCTCGCCTTCCCCTTCGTCGAGATAGGCGATCTCGACGTCACCGTTCGTGAAACTTGGCATGAGCTGTATCTAGCCGCGGGCGGGCAAGGCGGCAATCTGTTGCATCGCTTTGCGCATATGTCGTTCCCGCCGCCGGCGAAAAATTCGGAGTGCCGTACGTTCTACGGCGCTTTTGAAAGCGGATACAAAGCCAAATACGGCAAGCAGCGCGCCAAGAAGCCAGAGACTTGCATCGAAAGCAAAGGCCGCAAGCATGATCGCGCTGCGCCCCGCGACTTTAAGAATGGCACGCGTGCGGCTGCCTTCTTTCTCGGCAAGCTTGGCGACACGTGTGATGTCGCGCGGCTCCTTGGCAATCTTCAGGGCGTCCAGTGCCGCGCGCCCGCCGGCGGCCTTTTCGATGCGGCCGACGTCGCGGACCAGGTGCAGCAAGCCGCCAGCCCGTTCGACCTTTGCCGTATCGCGCGCGGCGCGCGTTGCGGCCGGGAAACTGGTTTGCCGAACCATGCGGCCGAGACTTTCGGTGAACTCGACACCCAGCCGTCCGGTCTTGCGCGCGGCCTTCACAAGCGTAAGCCCAGCGCGCGCGGGAGTAGCGGCCCCAAACGTCACATATGTGCCAGCGGTAATTGCGATGCCGGTTGCCGCAAGACCCAGAACCAGCTGGTCCACTTGCTCGCCGCGAACATACCGCGTGCCTTCGCGCACAGCGTCACGGATATCGCCAAATACGAACAGGTCGCCGAGCGTCGTGCCGGCCAGGGATGCCATGTCCTGCGGCTCGCCGGTCACCAGTCCGCGCGCAAAGCTTTTTGCGCGGTACCGCATGGTCGCCGCCTCCGCGGTCGCCGCCGCAACCTTTTCCGCCAGCGCGGGGTCGATCGCGACATGGCGCACGCCCGCAAGGTCGATGACGCTTTGTGCAAGTTCGGAGTCCTGTGCCGCCAGTGCAGCTTCGATTTCGCGCTGTGCTATCACCGCATCAAAGGTGCCATCGAGCGCGCGGCCTGCGATGCGCGCAGGATCATCGAGACCCGACACGGCGTCCGCAGCGCGCGGTACGGTATAGACTGCAGCCGCCGCGAGCAGGGCTGCCGCTAGCAAGGCGATCCCAATGCGCGATTTGCGCAGGACATTTTGCTTTGGTTTTTCCAAACCCACTCTCCGGCCCGCGACCCAACGCTGCTTTGCCGAACAACAAAGGCGTTTCAGCGGCGGCATCCACATATCTGCTGTGGAGCTAGGCATCGCGCGACCTCCCCGCTATGGTGCCGGCGGAACTCGCCGCGCGATGCGCGGCAGCGAGAGGAATTGCCATGGCGGAACATATCGTCCCCCACTTCCACAACGACCCTGGCGTGCCGGTGATCGAAATCGGTGCTAGGGAGTTCATGTGCGTCGGGGCGACGCCACCTTACGATCATCCGCATGTTTTCCTCGACATGGGCGAGGATAAGGAAATCATCTGCCCGTATTGCTCGACGCTCTATCGCCACGACCCGGCACTTGATTCGCATTCGGCGCGCCCGCAGGAATGCGCGTTGCCGCATTCCGCCGCCGCCTGAGCTTGATCAGTAAGCCATGGCGCCTCCGCGTCATGTCATCGTCGCCGGGGGCGGAATTGCCGGCCTGACGGCGTCACTGTTGCTCGCACGCGCGGGCATGCGCGCGACGGTCCTGGAGCAGACCGCCAAGCTGGAGGAAACCGGCGCCGGCCTGCAGCTGTCACCCAATGCCAGCCGTGTATTGATCGCGCTGGGCCTGCGCGATCGGATCGAATCGACTGCCGTCAAACCGCTCGCGATCCGCGTGATGGCCGGCGGCTCGGGACGCGAGATCGCGCGCATTCCTTTGGGTGACGAGGCCGAGCGGCGCTACGGCGCGCCGTACTGGTCGATCCATCGCGGAGACCTGCAAGCGGCACTCGCCGATGCGGCGAATGACACTCTCGACGTGACGCTCGAGCTGGGCGTACGCGTGGAGGAATTTGCCCCCCATGTCAGGGGTGTCAGCGTCCTCGGCCGGCGCGGTTCGCAGGTGCTAGACCAACGCGGCATCGCCCTGATTGGTGCTGACGGTATCTGGTCAACAGTTGCCGAGCGCCTGCACAGTCAGCAACAGCCGACGTTCCGGCATCGCACCGCCTGGCGCACCCTCGTCCCGATCGAGTCGGTGCCAGCCGAATTTCGTCAGCCCTTCGTTCATCTCTGGCTTGGCCACGACGCGCATCTGGTTCACTATCCGGTGAAGTCCGGCCGTCTCATCAACATTGTCGGCATCGTTCACGACGAGTGGAACGAGCCGGGCTGGTCGGCCGACGGTGACCGTACGGAAATCCTTCGTCACTTCGTTCGGTGGACGTGGTCGGAAAAGGCGCGCGCACTCATTGCAATTCCTGATCGCTGGCTGAAATGGGCGCTCTTTGACAGCAAGGTCCCATTCCGCGGAGGACGCCTGCCCGTGACGCTGATCGGGGATGCCGCCCACCCAATGCTGCCGTTTCTCGCCCAAGGCGCCGCAATGGCAATCGAAGACGCCGCTGTGCTCGCTGACATGCTCGCCAAATATCTTGATGACCCATCCGATGCGCTACGCGCCTACGAGGGCGCGCGCTGGCACCGCACGATGCGCGCCCAACAGGCCGCTCGTCGCCAGGCGCGCATTTATGGGCTGACGGGGCCAGAGGCCTTCGTGCGCAATTTGGCAATGCGAGGGATGGGCGGAGAAAAGCTGCGCGCGCGCTACGATTGGCTCTATAGTTGGCGGCCTCCACAACGTTTCGAGACCGCATAGACATGTTGTTTCCTTCGACCGTCGCCGGCAGCCTGCCAAAACCCTCCTGGCTTGCCGAGCCGAACAAGTTGTGGCCGCAATGGCGGCTGCAGGGCGAGGAACTCGCTGCAGCTAAGCTCGACGCAACGTTACTTGCAATCAAATGGCAGGAAGACGCCGACATCGACATCGTCTGTGACGGCGAAATGTCGCGTCAGCATTTCGTTCACGGCTTTCTCGAATTCGTCGACGGAATCGATTTCGCGCACAAGGTGGAGATGGGCATCCGCGGCGACCGCTATAAGGCCATGGTGCCGGTAGTGAACGGCGAGTTGAAACTGAAAGGCCGGGTGCATCAACCGGAAGCGCGCCATGCCCGCGCGCATACCAAGCGCAAATTGAAAATCACACTGCCCGGCCCGATGACGATTTCCGACACTGTGGCGGACTCGCACTACGGCGACAAGGTGAAGATGGCGATGGCCTTCGCCGGCCTGTTGAACCAAGAAGCGCGCGCGCTCGAAAAAGACGGCGTTGACGTGATTCAGCTCGACGAGCCGGCTTTCAATGTGTTCATGGATGATGTCGCAGGCTGGGGCATCGAAGCATTGCATCGCGCCATCGATGGGCTCAAATGCACGACTGCCGTGCACATCTGCTACGGTTACGGCATCAAGGCCAATATCGACTGGAAGAATTCCCTCGGCGACGAGTGGCGACAATACGAGAATATTTTTCCCGCGCTCGCCAAAAGCAAAGTCGGCCAGATCTCGCTGGAATGCATCAACTCGCACGTACCGCTGAAGCTGTTGTCGCTCCTAAACGGCAAAGACCTGCTTGTCGGCGTGATCGACGTGGCAACGGACAAGGTTGAGACGCCGGGGGAAGTGGCTGCTGTCATCGGCAACGTGATCAAGGTTGCGCCGAAGGAAAAAATCATCGCCTGCACGAATTGTGGCATGGCGCCGATGCGGCGCGATATCGCCGAGGCCAAGCTCAAGGCGCTGGGCGCGGGCGCCGCATTGGCAAGGCAACAGTACGGCTAAGGCAGCCCAGGTCTATCCGCTTGGCAATGTTCCGCTCTGCGACTTGATCCACGTCAAAGCGGCACCACCGCATTTCATTACATTCAATTACTAATATGTAACTCGCGCGATGGTCATAGCGACATCGGAGGGTTCCCCATGCTCACCAGACAAGCTTGGTCTCCCTATCTTGCCGGGGTAGTCATCGGCCTCCTGCAAATACCGGCATTTTTGCTGATCGAAACCGCTCTCGGCGCCTCTTCTTCCTATGTGACCATGGGCGGCATGTTCGCTTCGTGGATTGACCCATCGATCCTTAAAATCGATTACGTCGCCCGCCACGTGGCGGCTACAGGCAAGAACTGGTGGCAGGTCGCGCTCGTCATCGGCATCGCTATCGGCGCCTTCGTTTCGATGAAGCTGTCTGGCGCGAAACGCGCGGCGATCTCGCCCATCTGGCAGGCGTGCGCTCGGCTCAACATCGCCGGCCAAGCGCTACGAGCAGTACGAACCCGCCGATGCTTGGCGCGCGCATCGCCGACGGCTGCACCAGCGGTCACGGTCTTTCCGGTATGGCCCAGCTGGCGGTCGGCTCGACCGTCGCGGTCGCCGCGATGTTTGCCGGCGGCATTACGACCGCAATGCTGCTGCTGCGGCGCATCTGAGAGGGGAACAGCAATGTCCGTCACCCTCACCATTATCGTTGGAATCGCCATGGGCATCGTGTTCGGCTTTGCGCTGGAGAAATCGCGTGTGTTCGAGCCGGGCATCATCGTTGGGCAGATGCAGCTTCGCAACTTCATCATGCTCAAGGTCTTCCTCACCGCGGTTGCAACCGGGGCAGTCGTGCTCGCGGTGCTCAACGGCTTTGACTACGTAAAACTTCAGCCGAAGCCCGCAGCCTATGCGGCGGATATCATAGGCGGACTGCTGCTTGGCGCCGGTA
>Ga0247748_1000024_pt1 | contig 7945 bp, 10 predicted proteins | sample UWRJS064202C5_FD_180931 | JGI IMG/M metagenome (GOLD analysis project Ga0247748, IMG submission 180931) | Soil microbial communities from Arlington Agricultural Research Station in Wisconsin, United States - UWRJ-S064-202C-5 | ecosystem: Environmental > Terrestrial > Soil > Agricultural land... | reverse complement strand
TCCTGTTCCCAAAGTTGAGGTTCTGCCGGATAACCCCACGCAGGTTAGTAGTGTTGTGGGTGGCGCGGCAGGTCAAAACGTTGGTTTACCTCGTCCAGTCACTCAAAAAGACTTGGACGACCAAAAACAACGTGAGGCAGCACGCGAAGCTGGTCCTGCGACCAAAGACAAAAAGTGAAACAATGAGGGGGTGTCGTGAATTCGGCACCCTCTCTACGCACGTGTGCGCGCATTTATATCTTGACCCCGCGCACGCATACGTGTATACTATATGGTAGCTAGACGTAGACATAAGCACAAACACAGACGCTACAACAAACATGACCGGCTATGGCGCCAACTCGTTCTTAAAAGGGACAATTATACTTGCGACATTACCGGACAACAACTTTCTCCGAAAAAACTCCGCGCACATCATCTCGAATCGTATGCGTGGAATAAGTTGCAACGTTGCAACATTAACAATGGTGTTACTCTTTCTATTCGGGAACATGATCTTTTTCATGAATGGATGGGTGGAATAGAAATTCGGTGCACCAAAAAGGACTACGAAACTTATAAAGCTCAACGAATCCGTGAATTACTTGTTTTAGGAGTTTAATACAATGCTTCCGATTATCCCTCAAACCGCCAACAATTGGTTGCGAACCAATCCCACTATTTCTATTGGTCAATTTCCACCAAATCTAGTTGCAACGCTTTCTGAGGAAACTCAAAAGCTAATAAGCCGCTACATTCTGGAAAATTATGCTTGGCCTCAAATCATGGAGCGTATGATTTGGGAACCGATGTGGGACAAAGTTTTGCAAATGGCCCGCATCAAAATGGAGAAAGTTGATCTTTCGCTGAACGAGAATACACGAACGGGTCAAGAGCAGATGGGAGAAAACGACCCATCGGCTAATGCCAGAGATGCGCGTCTTGCGGACAGCGTAGTATATGATGCTATCGAACGGCTAACTGATTTAACCCACTTTGTCAGCTTCAAAGAGGGAATGCCAGTTCAATACAACATTCCGAAGTATTATGACAATCGTGGAGAGGACAGTTATTACCATCCTTTCAAAGATCGAATCAAGTGTATGAATTCCATGCTTGCGTGGAATTTCGATACAGAAGAGATTTATCGAAAACACGTTATTGCCGCCCGTCATTTCTATACCTACGGAATTGCGTTTGCTCTCAGTGAGTTCGATTTCAAAGTTTCGCAAGTCGAGCGGATGAATAACTTTGGTGTGCCTCAAACGGTTCCTGAGTTGACTGCTATCGGAACTACTTTTGACCCCATTTCAATTCGTCGGCTCTGGCTGAACTATAGGCTCTCTGCTTTTGAGATGGACTATCAGCCATGTCCGTTTTTCTTTGACGAAACGCCTCGATTTGCAACGTTGCAAAACGCTTACAACCCTCAGACCAATCCCTTTGGTTTTTTGAATCTGGACAAAGTTGTCAATCAGAACCAATTCATGTTTTCGGAATCGGAGATGCAATCTCTGCGTCGAGCAATGGAAGAGACAGTCACACTCTCCAACAATGGCCCCGGTGCCAGTTTGCCATCATTGCTCAAAGCTGAACATAACGTGGAAGCGTTATGGCATTTCTATCCCATGCTTCCCCTTGACCCGATAACAGGGGCATGGCTACAAAACGCCGATGGCACTCCGGTTCCGATGTATCGTTATCTTGTTGATACCTACGGGCAGAATCTTGCTGGTCGGCAACATCTTCTCCGTGTTCAGCGCAACTTCTATCCGCGTGACATGTTACCTCTCTATGGAACGACACACATGCCTGATCTTGATAGTGGCTTATATGCTCCTAGCATTGGCTATCTACTTTGGAATCACTATCGGGAAATTGTTACTTGCAAGGCTCAATACATCACTAACAAAGATTGGATAAATGACCCACCAGCATGGGTTCTTCAGTCTAGTCCGGCAGTTAATGCCAATCTGACAAGAGCAGGTGGCAAAATTGAAGTTAACGGTCCTAACGATTTTGGCTGGCGCACACCCTACGATGCTACTCAAACAACTGTTGCAATGATGCAACATTCAAGAGAACAGGCTCAAACGGCAGCTAAGTCCGGCGATGCTATTCTTGGCAAGGCTTTAGGTGGCAGAACTAGTGCCACTGAAGCTCAGAATGCTTTTCAAGCTAGTATGTCAGCTGTTACTACACCCATTAACATCTTCAACTATGATATGATGGGTGGTTACGCGTGGCGTATGTGGGAATATACAGCAACTTGGTTCCCACCGCAAATTCTATTGGCAATTACAGGTCAGATGGGTGCCGAACTTAAGCCAGAAGATTTGTGGCTGAGAGTTGGTTTGAAGTGGGACGTTGGTTCATCTTATATTGAAACCATCGTTCGCTCGCAGAATATCCAATATATTCTTCAGTCAAGCATGGGCGACCCTTCGATCAATCGGGCTGCCATGTGGACTGAACTTCTCAATCTCTGGCGTTTCGATGCTGGTGCTTGGGTCAATGATGGTGGCTTTGAACGCGAAGTTTGGATGGCAACCAAACAGGCACTCGAAACCTTCGGTGGCAAAAAGGTCATGATAAATCCTGACCAGAATCACGAAGTTGCAATGAAAGTCAAGACACGCTTCTTGGAAGATCAAGATAGCGTTTACATGACACAGTATCGGCAGTTTGCTCCAATGCTCATTCAACAAATCCAGATGCACCAACAGTTTTTGCAACTGCAACTTCACCAGCAACTTCTTCTGGCGAAACTCAATATGGGAACGCCAGATCAAGGACAAAACCAACCTGCTCTCGGAACAGGTCAGGCTCCATTACAAAATCAGTTAGCAACTAGTCATGGTCAGTTAGTCCAGCAAGGTGGGGGCAAACTAAACTAGTTGTTGCAACGTTGCAACAATGAAATGAAAATAGTAATTAACGACGAGCGAGCACTTACACCAACTTTTCATAGAGCAGGTGAGATTCCGGTGTCTCAACATCTCAGAGAAGTGTTTGCTGCTCTTCATTCACATGAGTTGAAAAATCTTTTTCAATATTTACGATTAGACTTGCATAGTCGTATGTCGGGTCTTGACGATCGAGGCTTGATACAATTGCAAGGGAAATTGGATTATAACAACGAACTTGAAAAACTCTTTCAAGACTTGTTGAAATAGTTCTTGACGAAAGACACACATCATGTTAAAGTATTGTAATGGTCGGAGAATAGGCTTCTTCGCACCAGACTCAGGTGGTAGTTCTGGCGGCACAGGTGATAGCTCATCTGGTGCAACAGGGACTACAGGGGATACGGGAGATGACAAGATTGTTACTCCCTTCGATAAGCTCGATTTAGACGAGTTTGACGAGGATACCAAAAAAGAGCTAACGGCAGCGAGAGCGACATATGTTGCAACGTTGCAAGAGGCAAAGAAAACAAAGGCTGATTTAGCTCATGTTTCGGGACTCGCCAAACGGTTTCAATCAGAAGCAGATCGGCTCAAAGCAGAACACAACAAAAACGACAAAAAAGAACCGGATGACCCATACCTCGAAATCGCAAGAGCAGAGCTTAAAGCAGCGAATTATGCGGATGCTGACATTGCTAAGCTGGCTCCTGTTTTTGCCGGAATTAACCGGCGTTCTGCCGAAGCTACCCGCAAACAGCTTGGCCATGACCTGTCTCCGTTGGCAGGCACTGTTATGGCAGGTGAAGCTACTACAGCTTTTCAACAAGCACAGCAAAACGATCGTATCGGATTTATGCACATTCCAGCAGTTGCTCAGAAAACGTGGGAAATTGTTCAAGCACGAATTGCGGATGGTCAACCTGCAAACGAAGCAGTTGTTTCAAATCTCGGTAAAATGGTATACGTTGATTTCCTCGCTGAAGAAGCAGCAGCAGGAAGAACGGTTGTTTTGCCCAAACCCTCTGCTACTCCCCCTGCCATGAGCACACGTCCTAGCGGTTTCAATTACCCCGGTGCGGGTTCATCTGCTTTTATTCCTGCTGTGCCCAAAACACCAGACCCAAAGGCTCCAAGAACAACCCTGAATGAAGATACGCAAGCTGCGCTTGCCTCTACCTTCAATCACTTAGGGCGCGAATCGGGTGGGATTAAACCCACAGCATTTGGTGGAAAACGACAAAAGGCAGCAACCAACTAATGTTGCAACGTTGCAACAAACCAATTTAATCTTATGGCTTTAGAAATTCTCAAATCACCGGATGGTCGAGTAGACGCCGGTTTGTTTAATTTGCCTCCCGGTTTCGACACGAAACGTTGGGCGGTAGAATGGGTAGAAGAAGGTCAGGTAGCCTTCAAACAGCAACGTCAGACAATTCCCGGTGCAAACATGTCCGCCGATGGGTGGTCGGTTTACAAGGGTAGTGAAACGGAAGATAAGAAATCCGGCAAGCAAATAACTGTCGTAAACGGTGCTGGAAAGAAGTTCGTATTGATGGTTCGTCCGAGGCAATTACAAGATGATGTGAATGCTTTGTGCGGAAATATCAGTAAGGGTTTCATACGTAGGGAGACGAAAGGGGAGACTGTTGCTGGTGCGCAGACTCAAGACCCCGGTATGCTTCCTGCGCCTCGGTTAGCAGCTGTCGATGGACAACAATCAAGTTCGGGTGAATTCGGTGATACCACCCCTAACGTGTTGTCTAGCAACAGAGAAGAACCGAGTGCGGTCCAAAGCACCTAACTTCAACAAACTAACGCAGTAACTCAGTAACTCAAAATATGGATACACATGTGAGTATGCCGTTCATGGAGCGGCGACTGGATAACTTGCACATCCAAAAAGGTCCGATGCCCGGTGGGGCAACGGCTTTTCTAGCGCGTTCGTTTGTCAAGCTCACAGGGGGCTTACTTGTTCCCTGTGTGACTGACGACGTTGTGTGCTGGGGGCAAGCACCCGGTCCAAGCCATGCATCAACTGATAAACCGCCGGTTTCTCTATATGGAAACCTTCATTGGGTATTCAACCCAAGACATGCTCAGTTTATCGTCAACATCAGCAACGACGATGGAGACATTGGCGAAGATGCTGGTGCTCCACAATTGTCAGATATTGTCGTAGGTGAAACCTATGGCATTGTCAGAGACTCCGATGGGCTTCAGATGCTCAACGTGGATGAAACAAGTAATGTTTTCTTCCGCATTGTTAGCATCTATCCGGGCCAAGCTTTAACCGATTACAACGGTAAAGTTTTGGTGGAAGTTATCGCAGAAGAACTCGTTGCTGGACCAACTGGACCTACCGGCCCAACTGGACCAACCGGACCAACGGGACCAACGGCGTAAGTAGTGTTGCAACGTTGCAATTAACTAAAATATGAAATCAATCAAACTAATCAGTTATTTGGTGGCATTCCTTGCCGTCATCTTCGTGGCATGCACTACGTCTAATCAGCAACTCGCTGAACTGGCGCCGATCGCTGCTGCTGTTCTCGTTTTTGCCGTTGGGACAAACCCTAGCGTCATCTGCGGAATCGTTGTTGCTGAAGCCTACGTCGAACACTTCGACCGAAACTTCAACGAAATCAAAGACGAAATCTACGATCAATTCCCGAAGCAGTATCCAAGCTTCATGCGTGTTGAGGATACGACTAAGGCGTTTCTGAAGAAGTCCTACATGGGTGGACTCGGAATGCCTATTCCTAACCGCGATGCGGAGCCGATTCCGTTTCAGGAACCAGTCAAAGGTCCGACCAGTTATTTCTCGCCGATCAACTATCGTCTCGGTTATCAAATCGAGAAACAGTTGATCGAACAAGAGGAATGGGGACTTCTTGCCTCTCGTCCACGCACCATGCTTTATGGCTCGGTCGTGCTAATGGATATGGCTGCGGCCAACATTCTCAACAACGGTTTCACCGTTCAGTCTTACGACTTCAAAGTCGATGGCGACCCGAACGATCAGCCGTTGTTCTCGATCAACCATCTGCGCGAAGATGGTGGCGCAACGTGGGCGAACCTTGTCAACATGAACTTGCCGATTACCGTCGAGTCTGTGTTCCAAGCAATTGTCAGCTTGCTCTACAACATGAACGACAGCCGTGGTTTGCCTATTGCCTACAGTGGTGATATCTACCTTTACGTGCCTACGCTTAACCCGATTCTGTGGCAGCAGGCGATTGAGGTAACGGCTTCGGTCATGAATCCGAACACTGCGGACAATAAGACGAATGCGCTGATGAAGCAATTTCGTATCACTCCGGTGCCTCTGCGTTTCCTCACGAACGCTGACCACTGGTTCATCGGCTGGTCGCCAAATTCACCAAACTACGGGTTGACGATGGTCGTCAATATTTATCCTGATGTAACGCCGTTGGCGCAATTTGGGAACAACCCTGACGTCTGGTTCTCACGCCTGCGGCAACGTTTCGTCGCAGGATACGACAACAAACGCGGTATCGCAGCAATCGGCGCGTAACGATTTGCGGGGCCTAACTCCCTACCCCTAAGACTTGACAGGTCCAGTGGGGTAGGGAGCAACTCGCAAGTTGCAACGTTGCAACAATAATATTATGGATACACATTTCGTCGGTCCAGCAGTTAACGGTCATGGTGCGGTTCCAGTCACTCGCGGTTTACGAACCGCTTTTGGTGTGACGGCTGCGGGTAGCCGTGTTCTGCTCAAAACAACGGGAGCAGCACCTGCTACTCCACTGCTTGTTGAGATGTTCAAATACGACTTAACAGCATTCAATGGTTCATCTCCGGTAGTTTCAATTGTGTCTACTTTGCTTGATGGCACAGATTCCACTAACGAACTTGTTATTGGTGATCTGTCTAGTGGTCAAGCTTACAAGCGCAAATTGATTACCGCAGATCGTATCTATTACGCTCTTTACACTGCGGCAACAGGTTCACCTACTGCTGGAAATTCGTGGTCAATCGCGCGAGTTTGCGGCATGGGCTTTACCGAATAAGCCATGCTCGATTTAATGACAGGGCCGATTGCAGCGTTTGACGGTGCTATGAGTGCCGCATGCACGCGAAAGGCAACCTGTATCGAAGTTGTTGAGACTGCTGTTTTTACAACGTTGGAGTTAGAGTTTGAAGCAGAAGAGACAGATCAGGATGCTTTAACGGCTCTTTCCTATCCACCGTTGTTTAGGCTCTTGAACGTGAAGTCGTTCAGGTTGGCGTCAGGCAGCATTCTCGTTGCATTCAGAGTCTAAACCTCAACCCTCTATGTAACGTTGCAACTGTCCTATTCAGGCAGTTGCAACGTTGCAAAAATTATGCATCAAAAATTGGGTATATTGGTTATTGAAGATCAAGCAGATATTGCACACACATTATGTCGTTTAATTACACGCAAAATTCCTTTCGCAGAGTGTCGCATTGCTCACACTTTTCATGAAGGTTTGACAAAGGCGAATGAAGATCGGGCAGATTTGACACTGCTTGATATTCATTTGCCAGACGCAGACATTGATGAAGTCATCACTTCCATTCCAAAGTTTCCTAGACCTGTTATCGTTGTCACCGAAATGGATGACCCTGATAACTTGTTGATGGATTATTGCTACGCTTACAATGCCGAGAACTTTTTCGAGAAGCGTAACCTTATCAAGATTGTATCAACATGGGATGCCGAAATGACTTCAAGACAGCTTGTCTCTTCTATTGCCTCGGCTCACTTCCGAAATGTAATGCCTACGCGTCGCAAACTCTTTGAAGGTGGCTTAAAACATTTGTTCACTGCTACCATCCAAAAACTAGACGCACAAGCACAAAACGGCAATGGAAATGGTAACGGACATGCTGCGACAGGAACCTAGATCAAAGGTCGATGATGACCTTGATTTTATCGTAAAAGCTTTGGGTCGTGCCAAAAAAGAAGCAGACGAGCTACCTATGGGGCTTAGCAGTGAAGGACGCGAAAATATTCGCTTTCTTTTCTGGATGCTCGGTGGTGTATGTTCTCTTATTGGCACTATCGTAGT
>Ga0247748_1000018_pt1 | contig 8764 bp, 8 predicted proteins | sample UWRJS064202C5_FD_180931 | JGI IMG/M metagenome (GOLD analysis project Ga0247748, IMG submission 180931) | Soil microbial communities from Arlington Agricultural Research Station in Wisconsin, United States - UWRJ-S064-202C-5 | ecosystem: Environmental > Terrestrial > Soil > Agricultural land... | reverse complement strand
TGGCAGAATAATATTCTGCAAATTTTACAAGCTGAACTTTTTTATTTACATCGTAACTATTTTTTACCTGGTTAAAAAAATAAACAGAATCGTTACTTACAGAACAAATCGTTGCGATCTCATAATTCCCGGCATAATTCAAGGAAGTTGTATCGCCGAATGAAGCAGTGTTTGCAATATTAATAGAAGCGCCTTTCATTTGTATTATCAAAACGGTATTGCCGTAAGCAAGACCAGAAACATTATCAAGTTTTGCTGCAACGGTTGAAATTCCCAAAACACTGTGGTAGCTGTTTCTAACGCCGTTAATATTTGTTGTTTGAGAAAAAGAAATGGATGATGTGAATAAAAAAAAGATAATAAACCACGATCTTGAAAAAGTAGTTAATAGTGATGATCTCCGCAAATAGCAGTTCACTGGCCTCATAGGATTGATAATTCTCTTGCAGTAAAAAGCTAAAATACGGTGTATCCGTAATGAATAAAAGGGAGAAATACCCTTTTTTAGTTTGTTTATATTGAATTGATAATCCTTATCATTGTGCAGGGTTTATCGTATTTATCCCATCAAAAAAACTTTATATCATACCTTCAATTTGTAAATTAACTGCTATGCGAAAAATTATTTTATTTCTATTATTTGTGCCATTTTTTGCTTCCTCTCAAAAGCTATCAACTATTGAAGAGAAAACAAAGGAGTTGAAAAAGTTTGAAGGCTTTTTTAATTTCTACTGGGATGAAAATACAGGCAAGATGTGGCTTGAGATAGATACACTGGATACAGAAATTCTTTATACAATTTCTTTACCGGCAGGGTTAGGGTCAAATGATATTGGTCTCGACCGTGGTTTATCCGGAGGTGGACGCATAGTAAAATTCTCAAAGACGGGTAGAAAGATATTAATGATACAACCGAACTATGAATACCGTGCTATAACAAAAGATGCTGCAGAGAAAAGAGCCGTTGAACAATCATTTGCGCAATCAACACTTTGGGGATTTACTGTTGAAGCAGAAAGTAATAATCACTATCTCGTTGACGTCACCGATTTTTTATTGCGGGATGCAATGCAGGTCACCAATCGTATAAAAAGTAACCAACAGGGAAATTATTCGTTGGATAAGACACGTTCTGCTATTTATTTACCACGCACCAAAAATTTTCCACTGAATACCGATTTTGAAACCACAATAACGTTTGTAAATAATGATGGTATTACCGGCAATTTTGTAAACTCGGTAACCCCTTCTCCAGAAGCTATTACATTGCGAATGCATCATTCCTTTGTGCAATTACCAGATAACGATTACAAGCCAAGAGTTTTTGATCCACGAAGCAGCTTTATTCCTGTTTCTTATTACGATTATAGTACGCCGGTGACAGAACCAATCGAGAAATTTTATATCATGCGCCATCGCCTGAAGAAAAAAGATCCGGCTGCAGCGAAAAGTGAAGCGGTAAAACCGATCATTTATTATTTAGACAATGGAACTCCTGAACCAATTCGTAGCGCATTGCTTGAAGGTGCAAGCTGGTGGAACCAGGCTTTTGAAGCCGCAGGCTATATCAATGCTTTCCAGGTAAAAGTTTTACCAGAAGATGCCGATCCGATGGATATACGTTATAATATGATCAATTGGGTACATCGCAGCACAAGAGGCTGGAGTTATGGCGCATCTGTTACGGATCCCCGGACCGGTGAAATAATAAAAGGACAGGTATCACTCGGTTCATTGCGGGTAAGACAAGATTATTTAATTGCTACTGGTTTATTAGCTCCATTTGTCCGTGAGGACTCCTTCGGAGAAAATGGAATGCCAGTTGATAATAAAATGCTGCGAATGGCATTGGATAGATTAAAACAATTATCTGCACATGAGGTTGGTCACACTCTTGGTTTAATGCACAACTATGCTGCAAGTGTAAGTGATCGTGCCAGTGTGATGGATTATCCGCATCCAACAGTAAGTTTAAATGCTGCAGGTGAAATTGATCTCGGCAATGCTTATGATAATAAGATCGGCGAATGGGATAAGGCAGCAATCAGTTTTGGCTATAGCGATTTTGCCTCCGGTACAAATGAAGCAACAGCATTGAATAAAATTCTATCTGATGCTGAAAAGAAAGGATTACAATTTATTGCTGATCGTGATGCCCGTGCACCCGGCGGTCTTCATCCGCAGGCACATCTTTGGGATAATGGAAATGATGCAGTGATGGAATTAAAAAATGTAATGAAGATCCGCAACAAAGCTTTATCTGATTTTGGTGAAAAAAATATCAGGACCGGTATGCCGATGGCAATGTTGGAAGATGTATTGGTGCCAGTTTATTTTTATCACCGTTACCAGGTAGAAGCGGCAACGAAAGTCGTGGGTGGCATGTTTTATAATTATTCATTGCGGGGTGATGGACAAATAATAACAAAGTCTTTATCAAAACAAGAACAATTAAATGCATTGAATGTGATCATCGATTGTATCGATCCTAAATTTTTAAAATTGCCTGATCAGATCGCACAAATAATTCCACCCTTACCATCAGGGTATAATTTTTCAAGAGAACTTTTTAGGAAAAGAACAGGTTTGGCGTTTGATGTGTTATCTCCGGCAGAAACTGCCGCTGACCTTCCTTTATCATTTTTATTTAATGCTGAACGGTTGAACAGGATGGCGCAATATGAAGCAATGAATCAAGGACTGGGAGTTACTGAAATGATCAACCTGCTTGTATCTAAAACCTGGAAAGCGCCAAGATTGACTGGCATAGATGGATTGATCCAAATACAAACGGAAGAAGTTTTATTAACCTATTTATTATCTGCCAGTATTAATGATAATAATTCTTTTGTTGTAAGATCAGTATTACAAACAGCATTAAAGGATCTGAAAACTTTTATTGATGCTAAATTGAAGACAACTACTGACGCAACTTACAAAGGTCATTTATTGCTTGCATTAGAAAGAATGAAAGAACCGGAAAAAGCAAAACCAACGATCCATAAGGAAATTCCACCCGGTGCACCGATAGGGTGTGAAGAAATGGAATAAGCCGAATTAATTTTTCTTTTCAATACTCACCAGTAATTCGTTTCGATAGGTGGCACCTATAGGAATACTTTTATCAGCTACTTGTACAAAGTTTCCTTCAATGAATCGGATCTTGCTTCGGGAGATAATAAAACTTTTATGTACCCGGATAAAAAGGCTTGCCGGTAATTCTTCCTGCATTTTTTTCATCGTTTCATTTACGATCAGCTGACCAGCATCAGTGACCACCTTCATATAATCCCCGATCGCCTCGATATAATGAATGGTTTCAAGATCAATTTTGTGATTTTTCTTGTCTGCCTTAAGAAAAATGAATGGAGTACTACCGGCAATGTTATTTTGAGCAGGCGTATTCAGTTTTTCAATTACTTTATTTACGGCTTTCAGAAAGCGTTCAAACGAAAACGGTTTTAATAAATAATCAACAGCGTTTAATTCAAATCCCTCTACCGCAAACTCGGGGTAAGCCGTTGTAAATATTATAAGCGGGGGATGAATAAGTGTTTTAATAAAGTTGATCCCTGATAATTTTGGCAGGTTAATATCAAGAAAAAGTAGTTGAATATTTTGTTTTGTTAGTATTGCCTGCGCCTCCAAAGCATCGGCGCATATTGCAACCAATTCCAGTGAAGAATGATCAGAAATATATTTTTTGAGGATATTCTGCGCCAACGGCTCATCTTCTATTATTATGCATTTATAGCGGTTCATAAACTTAGTTGTAATGCAACAACAAAACGATCCTGTTCGTCGGTTATATTCAGTAAATGTTTATCCGGATACAATAACTCTAGCTGACGTTTTACATTTTCAAGTCCAAGGCCATTATGATCACCTGTATTTACTTCATCAATGAGGCCTTTATTATTTTCTACCGTAAAATTCAGCTTGTTCTTCTCTATTTTTATATCAAGCTTTATAAATGTATTTCCTGAACTTCCTTTTGCACCATGCTTAAATGCATTTTCAAGAAAGGTAATAAGTAACAGTGGCGCTATCTTTTGACTATTTACCTCACCTTTCTTACTTATTTCAATGCTCAATTGTTTTCCTGCACGGATCTTTTGCAGAGCAATATAATTATCAGCTACGACCAGCTCTTTTTCCAAAGGAACAAAGTTATCTTTTGATTCATAAAGAAAATACCTCATCAGGTCCGACAATTGTAACACGGTACCGGGTAAACGTTCATCTTTATCCAGCGCCATAGAATAAATACTGTTCAATGTATTGAAAAAGAAATGCGGGTTGATCTGCGCTTTCAACGCTTTAAGTTCTACTTCCGTTTTTTGCTTTTCTTTTTCCAGCAATTCTTTTTGTAACCCACTTACCAGGAACCATGATTTTGAAAGCTTCAACAAGGTGGTAATGATAATGTATACTGAAAAGAAAAGAATGATCTCGCGAAAGGTAAAGTAGGATATAAAAAAATAATTGGGAAATACTTTTGCGGACCATTCGTCAAAAAAATTATAATTGATCCATGAAAAAAAAATGATAATGACAGCTAATGACAATAAATAAAACAGGATTCGTTTCCTGTTTCCCAGCTTTGGTAATAGCAATTCAATATTTATATAAACAGCCGGTATGAGAGTCAGCTGGAATAATAGAGTATAAACATAATCTACTTTCTCAGGCTTAACGCCAGTCTTGAAAATATAAAGGAACACAAAGAATGAAAGGACCCAGAAAGCCAGGTGCTGTAAAATTCTTAATACAGGATGATTCAACTCCCGATACTTTCTCTTCATTCTCTCAGCTTTTGCGGTTTAAGGTAACAGAATTTTCTTTGTTAAAGAAACGACTATCATTACCATATTTTTCAAGGAATTGTTGCAACTCGGTAGTGGAAGCAGTGATCAAAAAAGTCTCATAGAGTTCATCGGTCTCATTTTTTATTTTCATGTGTCCTGCTTTTATCTGGTCATGCAGGTAACCGCCATCAATAAAATCAAGCTTCATTATGTTGTTATTCGTGAATTGTACACGAGCAATCGTATAAGAATCGAGTCGGTTAGAAAGATTGATCTCGATTTCTGCCTTACTAGTATCGAGTTCTGTCATGTCTACAGGTTTAAAATTCATAAATAGGCGACCGTTTAGTTTTATCAGGCTCCCAAATAAGAGATATTGTATACCAGCTTTTGAATATTTTATTAAATAGGATTTAGAAAAAAGAACAGAGTCTCTTTTATCTTTTTCTGATAACTGACCATTATTTTCTTTACGACTCTTTTCAAGGTCTTTTTGGTTCTTCTTAAAAAAATCGCTGTTGAAAATTTTCTGAACTATATACTTCTCGCCGTCTTGCTCCCAGGCTCCCTCAAGCCTGTTATCAGCAATTGCGGTGTTATAAGTGACGAGTGGTTGTAAAGTAGTGACGCAGGAAGACGCAGTAACAAGTAGTACGATCGAAATGATGAAGATTATCTTTTTCATTTTCTAAAAATTTATGATTAGATATAGTAATTATTTTTTGAAAGTTGTTTTTTCACTTCTGTAAGCAGAAGGCTCATCGCCATATTTGAGAAGATATTGCTGAAGCTCTTTGGTAGAAGCCGTTATTACTGTATTGTCATCAGCATCTGTTTCATGACTGATACGGATCTTTTTTTCATCGATCAGGCTTTTTACATACGAGCCATCTAATTGACTTAATTCAAAACTTCCGTCCTTTAAAATTTCGACACGAAAAGATGTATGCATTCTTACAAAATGTACTCCGAAGAATTCATCGAGTTTTCGGTCTTCCTTTTTATCAGCAGGGAAATAATCAAAATAAAGATGCTTTCCGATTCTGGAAAGAAAAGCGATATACTGATCAGTAACTTTGCCATTCTTATCCTGGTAAATGATAAAATAACCTTGCTGTTTAATGGCGGAAATATTTCCGGGAAGGTCTACTGAATTTTCTGTTGCAAGGTTGTTGATTATTACCTTACCTTCTTTCCCTTCGTTTTCTGTATTCCAGGTACCAATAAGTGTTGGATCATAAGCGAGGTCTTTTTCAGTAAAAATGGGATGAAGGGTTGTAAGGCAACTACTTAAAAAAATAAGGAGAAGAGCAAATGCTGTGGTTAGAGCGATCTTTTTCATAACTGTTTTTAATTTTCACGTCAAAACTATTCCCTGCCGGGGCTGCGGGGAAATTGTTTCGATGAACGACATGAAAATGACGATGAACCTGGAAACTGTAGGAATTATTTCTTGATCGTTAAATGAGTATCATCACAAAACGGAGGCGTTTTTGTTTTTTTACATTGACAGAAATAAACTTCTTCTTCTTTATCAAATATGACTTTTATGCTTCGATAAGGTTCATCCTGTATATTTCTATGTGCACTATCACAAAATGGCTGGGTTGCACTTACACCACAAGTACACCATGAGTATACTTTTCCAGGTTGCACTTTTACAATTGCTGGCTCACATTCGGCCATCCTTGGTAAATTTTCATTAGGGATAATTTCCATGCTACAAATAATTTTTTATAAATGAATACAATTGAAATGAATTCTTGTCCGAAAGCTCTTTGATCTCTTCTTTTAGTTTCTCTTTATCAATATCATTCATCTTCTTTCGCTGTATAAGCTGGTAAGCTCTTTCTGCCAGCAACCAGTATTTTTTTTCCTTTGAATGATGATGTTTTAGCAAATGTTCTATCTCTTTCAACAGGTCGCTTACACCTTGGTTTTGCGAAGCCACTGTTTTTATTACAGGCACTTCATCATATCTATTATGAAATGCAGGGGCCAACATTAGTCGTAAGTTTTTTACAAATTGATCGGCATCCGGTCTGTCAGCCTTGTTTACAACAAATATGTCGGCGATCTCCATCAGGCCAGCTTTCATGGTTTGTACCTCATCACCTGCTTCGGGTACAACTACCACAACCGTGACATCAGCCAAACCCGCAATTTCAACTTCGCTTTGACCTACACCAACCGTTTCCACAATTATAAGATCAAAAGTAGCAGCCTTCATCAGCTCTGTTATTTCAATGATCTTGGGATGCAAACCACCTAATGATCCTCGTGTTGCCAGGGAACGAATAAAAACATTCGGATTGTCATACCATTTGCTCATCCGTATACGGTCACCCAGCAAAGAACCAAGATTAAATGGGGAAGATGGATCAACACAAAGTACCCCGATCTTTTTTCCATTATTCGCAAGTAAACCGATCAGCGAGTCAACCAATGTACTCTTGCCTGCTCCCGGGGGGCCGGTAATACCAATCACTGGTTTATTCGGGATATGAGGTAATGATCGTAATAACTCTTCATAGCCACCCGCTTCATTTTCTACTAAAGAAATACTTCTTGCCAATGCTTTTGCATCGCCCAATTGCAATTTTGATAATAGTTCCTGTATCATTTCGGGTTGGCCAAAAATACTCTCTTTATAATAAAGACAAATGAATGAGTTTAATAATATTTATTTTGCAGCATGCAAATGCTTTCGGTTGTTATTGTTTGTAAAAATGGCGCAAAGGTTATTGGCGAAACCATAAAAAGTTTTTCTGGTCTTACTGATGATATCCTTATCTATGACAATGGTAGTACAGATAACACAAAAGAAATAGTAAAACAAAGCAATGCAAGATTGGTTGAAGGCAGCTGGGAAGGTTTTGGCAAAACAAAAAATAAGGCCAATGCATTGGCAAAACATGATTGGATACTTAGTCTCGATGCAGATGAAGCTATAGATGAAGAACTAAAGGAAAATTTATTGCAACTGGACCTGGCGGATGAAACGAAAGTATTTGAATTCAAATTCAAAAACTTTTTGGGCGACAAATGGCTTCGTTACGGCGAGTGGGGAGATGATAAGCATATTCGGCTTTTCAACCGAATGAAAATAAAATGGAATGATGCCGATGTACATGAGTCCTTATTATTGCCTGATGATGTAAGAGTGATCCCAATTCCGGGTTATGTGCTCCATAAAACTGCGATCAATTATTCTGAATATGAAAAAAAAATGGAGAATTATGCAGCCTTGAATGCCGAAAAATATTTTAAGCAACAAAAAAGGGCGGGATCATTTAAGATGTTTTTTTCTGCCGCTTTTTCTTTTATAAAGAACTACTTTTTTAAACTGGGATTCCTTGATGGCGCACCAGGATATCATTGCGCAAGAATAAATGCGCGGTATACTTTTTTGAAATACAAAAAGCTAAGTGAGCTATGGAACAAAAGATAGTGTCTCAGGTTGGCAAATATTAAAAGAACCGCTAAGACACAGGCTCTAAGTATCACTAAGATTTTACTTTGTGCAGCTTTGTGTCTTAGTGACTTTGTGGTTCAAGCCCAGAATAAAAAACAGTAAGCAGACTTTCCTAATAATCTATAATTTTACAATCCTGAAAATTATATGACGAATTTCATTCCCATATTTCCACTAGGCATTGTGGTATATCCCGGTGAAAATGTAAACCTTCACATTTTTGAACCAAGGTATAAGCAGCTTGTTAAAGAATGTCACGATAATAAAAAGCCATTTGGCATACCGGCTGTTCTCAACAATAAATTACAGGAGAACGGAACACTGGTAAATGTTACTGAGCTAAGCAAAATGTATGACAATGGTGAAATGGACATTAAAACAAAAGGAGAAAAAGTTTTTAGAATGCTGGAAGTGATCAAAGAAATCCCTGATAAGCTTTATAGTGGCGCCATTGTAAATTACCCCGATAATAAAGAGCAGG
>Ga0247748_1000016_pt1 | contig 8934 bp, 12 predicted proteins | sample UWRJS064202C5_FD_180931 | JGI IMG/M metagenome (GOLD analysis project Ga0247748, IMG submission 180931) | Soil microbial communities from Arlington Agricultural Research Station in Wisconsin, United States - UWRJ-S064-202C-5 | ecosystem: Environmental > Terrestrial > Soil > Agricultural land... | reverse complement strand
GGCTTTTTTTCGCGTCCGCACATTTCATCGCGCGCTGTTTCATGCCTTGACGCTTCATGAGTAAACGCGGCCCGGCCCCGCTCGCGATCGAGGAGAAAGAGCGGCGTGGCACGCTCGAGATCACGCGCGAACGTCGGCGCCAGGTGACGACCGGATCCAAGACGGATGCAAAGCCGAAGGCGAAGGGGTTCGCGCGGGATTATGTCGGCATCGCGCGCCGGTACGTGGCGGATGTCCTGGGCGGCCGCGTCGTGGCCGGCAAGTGGTTGCAACGCAGCTGCGCGCGGCAGCAGCGCGACGTCGCGCGCGCGACAACCGATCCGACCTGGCCGTATGTGTGGAGCGATGCGCAGGCGCGGCAGGCGTGCCGGTTCATCGAGCAGTGTCCGCATGTCGAGGGCAGCTGGCCGACGCCGCTGATTCGCCTGGAGCCCTGGCAGATCTTCCTCGTCACGACGCTGTTCGGCTGGCGCCAGCGGCGCGATCCCACGCTGCGGCGCGCGACGGTGTGTTACCTCGAGGTCGGGCGCAAGGCGGCGAAGTCGACGCTGATGGCGACGATCGCGCTCTACCACATGCGGCACGAGATGGAAGCCGGCGCGTGGATTGTCTGCGGGGCGACGACCGGGCAGCAGGCGCGGATCGTCTTTCGCATCCTGCAACGGATGGTGCGGCGCTCGCGGTGGCTGCAGGAAACGCACGGCCTACGGGTCTACGCGAACGCGGTCACCGATGCGACGGGGACGATTCAGCCGGTGAACGCGAAGGCCTCAACGCTCGACGGGCTGAACCCGAGCTGCATCATCCTGGATGAAAGCCATGCGCAAACGTTCGAGCTCCACGACGTGCTCAAGAGCGCCCAGGGCGCGCGGCGCAATCCGCTGCTGCTCTGTCCGACGACCGCCGGCTACGACATGCTCTCGGTCGGGTATGCGCTGCGGACGCAACTGACCAAGGTGCTCGAGGGCGTCTTCGAGGCGGATCATCTCTGTGGGCTGATTTTCACGCTCGATGACGAGGACGACTGGCGGGATCCGCGCGTGTGGCAGAAGGCGAACCCGATGATCGGGATCACGCCGAAGCGGGAATGGGTCGAGCAGTACTGCCGCGACGCGCAGCAGGCGCCCGGCCTCGAGGGCGAGTTCCAAACCAAGATCTGCAACCGCTGGCTGCACAGTCACGCCAGCTGGTTGTCGATGGCGGCGTGGGACGCGTGCGCGGATCCGACCCTGACGCTGGAGACATTCGCGGGCCGGCCCTGCTGGATCGGGGGCGACCTGGCGCAGGTCGACGATCTGGCGGCCGTGGCGCTGGTCTTTCGCGACGGCGAGCAGCTCGTCGGGTTCGTGCGGTGCTACCTGCCCGAGCAGGTCGTGCACGAGCGCGCCCGCGCCGTTCCGGAGTATCGCCTCTGGGCCGAGGCTGGCCTGCTGACGCTGACCGACGGCAACATGATCGATTACGCCCGCATCGAGCAGGACGTGCGCGGCTGGTGTGCGACGTTCGACGTGCGCGACATCGCGTTCGACCAGTTCGGCTCGATGCAGCTGGTGGGCAACCTGTCCACGAGCGGGCTGCCGGCGCGGCAGGAGCCGAAGAACGCGCGCTCGTTCACGCCGCCAGCGCGGGAGCTCGAGGCGCGCGTGAAGCATCGGCGCTTCCGGCATGACGGCAACGCCTGCCTGAAGTGGCAGGCCAGCAACGTGGTGGTGAGCCGGCGGATCGACGATTCGATCTTGCCAAAGAAGGAATCGCCCGAGTCCGCGAACAAGATCGACGCGATCGACGCGCTACTCCTCGCGATCAGCGGCGTGCTGCGGCAACCCACGGCGGCCGCGGCGGCGCCGCCGGTGTATCAGATGCTGGTGCTCGGGTGACCGACGCCGAGAAGCGCCGCCGGCCTGGCCGCCCGCGGCTCGATCCCGCCGACCACTCCGTCGATCTGCACTTTCGGATGCCGGCGAAGCAATACGACGCAGTCTACACGCGGGCGGCGCGCGAGCGCTGTACCGTGCCTGAATTGATCCGCCGCACCTGCCACCCCGCCCGAATTAATCGCGACACAAAATAGGCGCGGGCGGGACGGGGCCGCGACACTCGGGGCACCCCGAATGGATCGCGCCTGCGCCCTCCTGCACGTCAAGGCTCTCGATCCCGAGCGCCGCACCTTTTCCGGCCTCGCCTCCACGCCTGAACTCGATCGGCAAGGGCACAGCGTCGACCCGGCGGGCGTGACCTTCCGCAATCCGCTCCCGCTGTTGCTCTACCACGATCAGAAGCAACCCATCGGCACGGTAATCCTGCACGCCACCGCCGCGGGGATCACGTTTGAAGCCACGCTCCCGACGTTCGACACGCCGGGTCGCGTGAAAGATCGCGTCGATGAGGCGTGGGACTCGATCCAGAAGGGCCTGATTACCGGCGTCTCGATCGGCTACCGGGTCCTGGACAAAGCCGTCCAGGCGCTGAAGAGCGGCGGCCTGCGCCTCTTGAAAACGGAAATTATCGAACTGTCCCTGGTGACGATTCCTGCCAATCAGCAGGCGTCGATCCTCCTGGTGAAAAGTCTGGCGGCGTCCCGCCCTCACGAGCCCGGCGTCGCGGGCGTGTCCCTGGACCGCGCGCGGAAAGGCGCGCCCCCCGCCATGACCAAACAGACCATCGCCGAACAACTCAAGACCTGGCAAGCCACGCGTGAGACCAAAGCCGCGCGGATGGCCGAGCTGATGCAGGACGCGGCCGACACGGGCACGACCCTGGACGGGAAGGAATCCGAAGAGTACGACTCGCTGCAGCTCGCGCTCAAAGGCATCGACCAGCACGTCGAGCGGTTGAAGCAGCAGGAAGCGGTCGCGATCGAGACGGCCACCGCGATTCCCGAGACCAAGACGGTGCAGGCGGGCAGCGACATCCGCGGCGGCGTGATCCGCGTGAAGTCCCTCGTGCCCCCTGGCACCGCGTTTGTGCGCTACACGTGCGCGGCGCTCGCGTGCAAGGGCAACTTGCACGAGGCCTCGGAGTACGCGGCGGCGCGCTGGAACGATTCGACGCCCGAGGTCGCCCTGGCGCTCAAGGCCGCGATCGCGCCCGGGAACACCACCGACGCGACGTGGGCCGGTCCGCTCGTCAGCCAGGGGATCTCGCAGGACTTCATCGAGCTCCTGCGCCCGGCGACGATCCTCGGCAAAATCCCCGGGTTGCGGCAAGTGCCGTTCAACACCAAGGTGGCCGCTCAGTCCGCCGGCGGCTCATACGGTTGGGTCGGCGAGGCCAAGCCGAAACCGGTCACCAAGCTGGCGCTGGCCTCGACCTCCCTCGGGTACTCCAAGGTCGCGGGGATCATCGTGCTGACCGAGGAACTCGTGCGCCTCTCGAGTCCGTCGGCCGAAGCCCTCGTGCGGGCCGACATGATCGCGGGGATTGCGGGGTTTCTCGACCAGCAGTTCATCGACCCCGCCGTCGCCGCCGTCGCGGGCGTCAACCCCGCGTCGGTCACCAACGGGGCGCCGACCGCGGCCGCGTCGACCAATCCGCTGGCCGACATCATGGGGCTCATCTCGCATTTCGCGACGAACAACATCGCGGTCGGCGGCGTGACGTTCATCATGTCGGCCGCCAACGCCCTGTCGCTCTCCTTCCGTACGAATCTCGACGGGACGCCCCAGTTCCCCGGGATCGGGATCGAGGGCGGCAGCTACAAAGGGCTGAACTTCATCACGTCGCAGGCCGCGGGCGGGAACGTGATCGCGTTGCAGCCATCGCTGATTCTGTACGCGGACGATGGCGGCGTGACGATCGACGCGTCGCGCGAAGCGTCGCTGCAGATGGACTCGGCGCCCGCGAGCCCGGCGGATGCGACCACCGTGCTGGTCTCGCTCTGGCAGCACAACCTGGTCGGCCTCCGCGCCGAGCGGTTTGCGAACTGGGCCAAAGCGAATGCCAATGCCGTGAAGTACCTCACGGCGACCGCGTGGCCCGCGCCAACCGGCACCACCACCACGCGCAGCGCCGACGCCGAGCCCCCGCGCAGCAAGTAGCCCACATGGGGGTACTCGCGGCCATCCGCTCGGTGTTCGCGCGCACCATCGCGCCCGCCACCGCTGCGCCCATCCGCGGGAGCGGCGGCTGGTGGCCGGTCGTGCACGAGCCCTACACGGGCGCCTGGCAGAAGAACGACGAGATCGCGGCGGACACGGCCCTCTCGTACTGGGCCGTGTTCGCGTGCGTCACGCAGATCGCCAGCAACATCGCCAAGCTGCCGTGCTGCCTCGTCGAGCAGGACGACGAGGGCATCTGGTCCGAGACCACGAATCCGGCCTATTCCCCCGTGTTGCGGAAACCCAATCACTACCAGACCCCGGGGCAGTTCTTCGAGTCGTGGATCGTGAGCAAGCTGCTACACGGCAATACCTACGTGCTCCTGCAGCGCGATCAGCGCGGGGTCGTCACCGCGCTGCACGTGCTCGATCCGACGCGCGTGACGCCGCTGGTCGCGCCGGATGGCGCGGTCTATTACCAGCTCGGACGCGATGACCTCGCGGGCCTGACGCCGGCGGAGATCGCCCTGACGCCGGCCGTGCCGGCGAGCGAGATTATCCACGACGTGATGGTGCCGCTCTTTCATCCCCTGGTCGGGGTCACGCCGATCTACGCGGTCGGGATGGCGGTGCTGCAGGGCAGCAAGATCCTCGAAAACGCAGCGAGCTTCTTTGCGAATGGCTCGCGGCCCGGCGGCATCCTCATCGCGCCCGGCGCGATCACGGAGGAGCAAGCCGCGCGGCTCAAGGAGACGTTTACCCGTGAGTACAGCGGGGCGAACGCCGGCAAGCTCCTCGTCGTCTCGGACGGGTTGAAGTACGAAGGCCTGGCGATGAACGCCCAGGACGCGCAGCTGATCGAACAACTGGGCTGGACGGCCGTCCCGATCTGCGGCTGTTTCCGCGTGCCGGTGTTCATGATCGACTCGACGAAGACCCCCGCCTACGGCAACGTCGAACAGCTGACGCTCCAGTTCCACAGCCAGTGTCTCCAGAGCCTGATCGTCAGTATCGAGACCTTGTTGGATCAGGGCCTCAGCCTCGGCCCGGAGTTCGGCAACGCGTACGGGACCGAGTTCTACGTCGAGGACCTGTTCTACATGGATGCCATGAGCCGGACCAAGGCGGCCAACGAGTCGATCGGGTCGGGCGCCCTCGCGCCGAACGAGGCGCGCAAAAAGTACTTTGGTGTCGGCTCGGTGCCCGGGGGCGATTCGCCCTACCTGCAGCAGCAGTACTACTCGCTCGAGGCGCTGGCGGCGCGCGATGCCGAGCAGCCCTTCGCCAAGCCCGCGCCGGCGCCGGCGGCCGTGCCGCCCGAGTTCGCGGACAAAGCCTGGGCGGCGGACTTCCGCCTGGCCTACCGGCAGAAGGCACTCGCGGAGGGGCTCCTTGCTGCCTGACCCGACCCTCGTCGCCGACGTCGTCGTCGAGGCCGTCAAGGCCACGGTGGCGCCGCTGCTGGCCCGCCTGGCGGCCACGGAGACGGCCTTGGTGGCCCTCCAGGCCACGATCGCGCAGGCGGCCAAGGCTGAGGCCGCCGCGGCGCTCGAACGCCGTGTCGAGGCGCTGCTGGCCGACGTGGGCACCGTCAGGGAGAAGGTCGCCGCGGTCGAGGTCAAGACCCTGCAGCCCGGGCCGCCGGGCACCCCCGGCAAGGACGGCGCCGACGGGCTCGGGTTTGACGAGCTGGAGTGCGTCGATGACGGGACCGGCATGGTCCTGCGCCTCACGCGCGGCGATCAGGTCAAGAGCGTCGCGCTGGCGATTCCCTACGACCGCGGGCCGTTCAGGATCGAGGAGGCGTACGCGAAGGGCAACTGTGTCGTGCACAACGGCTACTGGATCGCGAAGGCCGCCACGAAGGGAATCCGGCCCGGCGAGGGGCCTGGGCCGTGGCGCTTGATCCAGAAGAGCGTGCGGTGATGGGCGTCCTGGTGACCCTGCAGGAAGCGAAAGATCACATGCGGCTCTCGACGCCGGCCGGCGACGCCGGCGACGGCGACCTGCAGCTGAAGCTGGACGCGGCGGAAGCCATCATCGTGGACTACCTCAAGGTCGCGGACCCGCTGCTGTTCACGGGCGATCGGATCGTCCAGCAGGCGATCCTGCTGCAGTTCGGGGCGCTCTACCGCTGGCGCGGGGACGACGCCGAAACCCTCGCGGCCCGGGCATCCGAGGGCTACCAGGGCGAGCAGGGCTATCTGTCGCCGGTGATTACCGCGCTGCTGCAACGCAAGCGCGATCCGACGCTGGTGTGAGCCGATGCCCGTCCCGATCCAGATGCCCGCGGGTCTCCGGCCGCACCGGGTGACGCTCGACAACCCGGGGCCGCCGGTGCCGACCAGCGATGGCGGGTTTACCGAAACGGTCGTGCCGCTGCAGCCGTCGGCGATGTTCGCGAGCATCCTGCCGGTGCTCGAGCGCAACGTCGAACGCACCACGGGCAGCACCGTGATCGCGACGGCCACGCACCGGGTGACGATGCCGTATCACCCGCAGGTCACGATCCAGACGCGGCTGCGCTTCAACGGCCGCTCCTTCAGCGTGGTGAGCGTGACGAATACCGAAGAACGCAACGTCGAGCTCGTGCTGCTCTGTGTCGAGGTCGCGCCATGAGCATGCGATTTGTCTTCACGGGCCTCGACGAGCTCAAGGCGCAGCTCCGCGACCTGCCCGAGCACCTGGCCGGCGAGGCCGGCCATCTCGTCGAGGCCGCGGGGAATCGCGCCGTGCTCGACCTCCGACGGGCCTATCCCCGGGTGACCGGCAACCTGCGCGCCGGCGTCGAGGTCACGGTCACGCGCAGCAGCGGCGGCGCGCGCGCCGTGGTGCGGAGCCGGGCACCGCATGCCTGGCTCTACGAACACGGGGTCGCCGGGCGCAAGGTCGGCAAGGGGCTGAACCGGACGCCGACCTTTGTCTTCAAGAAGACGATGTCGCGCGTGCGCAAGGAACTGTATGACGCCTTCGCCGCGCTGCTCGAGCGCGCGGGGCTCCGGGTGACGCGCCGTGCCGCCTGATTCCTCGGACATCGACAACGCCCTCGTCGCCAAGCTCAGTAGCGATGCGACGCTCCTGAGCCTGATGCCGAACGGCGTCTACTTCGGTCTGGCGCCGGAGAAGTCGACACAGTACGTGCTGCTGTCGCTGGTGGAGTCGCACGACGCGGCGATGTTCGGCGGCCGGGCGTTTGAGCAGTACGTCTATGCGGTGCAGGCCATCGAAATGTCGACGGTCGCCAAACGGAATGTCAAAGCGGCGACCGCGCGCATCGATGTGATCCTCGACCCGCCGCCGCCGGCGCCGCCGCTGGCCCTGACGATTCCCGGCTATGCGCTGAAACTCTCGCGCCGCCAGGAACGCATTCGCTTCGATGAGATTGACGAAGTCGACCGCTCGATTCGCTGGAGTCATCGCGGCGCGCACTACGAAATATGGGTCTCGCCGCTCACGTCGTAACTCGGGTGCACAGGAGAAGACCACATGGCTGCTGAAGATCGCCTGCACGGATCCCACGGAGAAGTCAGGATGGACGCCACCGGCGGCTCGACCGCCGTCGCCGTCGCCGGTCTCGACAAGTGGGAATTGGATATGGCCAAGGACCACGTCCGCGTCACCGCGTTTGGTGACACGAATCATGTTTATGTCGATGGCTTGCCCGACATCAAAGGCAGCTACGGGGGCTGGTTCGACCCTGTCGATGGCCTCGACGTCTTCGCCGTGATCTTCGGCACCGCCAAGCCGTACCTCGAGCTCTACCCGAACGCCGCGGACACCGGCACGAAGTGGACGGGCAAGGCGCTCATCGACGGCAAGATCACCGTCGACGCGAACGGCGGCGTGGCCGTCTCGGGCAGCTTCGTCGGCGCCGGCCCGTGGACCTTCCCGACGGGATTGCCGCTCACCGCGCGCGCCGGCAGCCGTGATGAGGACCGCCGGGGGTGATCCAGGGCGTGGTCGCGGCGATCAAGTGGCAGTACTACACCGCCGCGGCCATCAACGGCTATAGCGTCTCCCGGACGAAGGCCGGCGACTGGTCCGCGAGCGGGATCGTGGTACTCGCGGACGCCTTCAAAATGGCGCAGCGGCCGCTGGTGTTCGTGGCGAAGCACAAAAAAGGCGAGTGGCGCTGGCCGATTCGCTCGATGACGATCCACCCGGACGGGCATCGGTGGACGGCGTCGCTCGGCCCGCCGCTGCGGTAAGACCTCTGGATCCTCGGGTGGCACAAGGAGACGAGTCATGGGACGTTCACGGGTCGTCGTGCCCGACGTGGTGCGCGTGGTGGTGTCGGACGGGGATTACGTCGACCTCAAGCGCGACCTCAACGCGGGCGAGTATTTCGACCTCCTCACCGCGATGGCGGACCGCCAGAAGTTCGCCAAGATCCTCGCCTATCTCGTCGGCTGGTCGTTCGTCGGCGAGGACGATCGCCCGATTCCCTACGACCTCGATGATCCCGCGAACGCCCGCCGCGACACGATCGGGGCGCTCGACAAGGCGACGCTGCGCGAGCTGATCACCACGATCGACACGCACGAAGCGGCGCAGGAGGCGGCGCTGGCAAAAAAAAAGGCGCCGGCGATGGAGACGCCTGGCGCGCTCGCGTCCGCAGCGACCTGAACATCTGCCGCGCGATGGGCTGGACCTATGACGACGTGCGGGCGCTCCCGCGCGACGTCTACACGGTGCTGGTGGACGTGCTCAATACGGAGGCAAAACGGTAACCGATGGCCGCGATGACCGGGCAGCTCCTCGGCGACTTCACCGACTTTACGCGCGCCGTCGAGACGGCCGTCGTGTCGCTGCGGGGGTTCGAGACCAACGCCGGGAAGGTCGAGGGCGCGCTCGATCGGATGGTCGACACCTTCAGCGGGCGCAAGGTCATTCAGGA
>Ga0247748_1000015_pt1 | contig 8994 bp, 16 predicted proteins | sample UWRJS064202C5_FD_180931 | JGI IMG/M metagenome (GOLD analysis project Ga0247748, IMG submission 180931) | Soil microbial communities from Arlington Agricultural Research Station in Wisconsin, United States - UWRJ-S064-202C-5 | ecosystem: Environmental > Terrestrial > Soil > Agricultural land... | reverse complement strand
TGAATCGCCAACGAATGGACGACGCATTTCGTCTTCATGCTTGCCGGGAGCTTCCCCAACAAACATGATCTTAGCGCCACGAGGTCCGGTTCCCGGAACGAAGTTAGCCATAACAGTTTTAGGCGGGCGAGAGGGGACCGTAGTCCCCCCTTCCCTAATGCCTACTCGATAGGCTCTACCTTGTCCTCGTTATCCTCATCGTCCTCGTCTTCGCCGAGTTCGACGGAATCATCATCCTCGAAATCGTCATCGTCCTCGTCAATGACGTTAACGGTTTCCTCGTCGTTCTCCTCACCGTTAGCTTCGTCGGTGGGATCTTTGTCGTCCTGAAGGTTCATGTGTTCTCCTAAACCAGACCGTTAAGGTAGATGGCCTGCTCTACCTGCAAACGAAAGTCACGCATGGTCGCAAGCGCACGCTCACGATCTGCACCAATGGGAACCCGATCGAGAACCTTATTACCGATCTCGATCAGAAGTGCGCGGATCTCGTTGATAACCTTCTGCTGCTCCGCGTTTGGTTGATGATACGTCAGAGAGTCCTGCAGGTTTTCCTTCGTGATCTGTCCCGGCATAGTTTAATCTCCCCAATGAAGGTTCGTTAGTCTGGTTCTCTACCTGCTCCCGAATCTTATTGTATGTTTCATAAGTTGGAGCCGGATACTGTTGTGGTCCCTGTGCTGCCTGTGATTGGGCTTTCATTTTCCGCACGACTTCATAAAGTCTATTGGTTTCGACTTCAGATAGAGTGTCGATAAACTTGGCAAGTTCTATACGAACCTTAATGAGTTCGCTCTGTTCCTGCGTTTCGGCCTCACCATGAACAGCCCGCATCAGATCCATAGTGTCACACTTCCAGAGAATGACATACGTAGCAATGTCATCAAAGGAATCTTCGATAGACTCGAAGTTAGGCTTCGCGCCTTGTGACAATAGAACTGATAACCGGGCCAGCTTGGTAGCTATAGGCCATACGAAAGTCTTGTCACGGTCATTGGTAAAGTAAGAGAAGACCATTTCGGTGAAGCGAAAGTTCGAGAACGGGTCAGTTTCCTTAGCGTAGTCTTTGTTCTTCGCTTCGTGAAGCTGTGCGATTTTCTGTAGCGTCGTGAAGAATTCCGGTATTCTTGGCATTTGTTCTCCAATGGTGCGGGTGGAGGGAGTCGAACCCTCAAAATGTTGATAAGACATTTGACGGATTTTAAGTCCGCTGTGTATGCCAGTTCCACCACACCCGCATAAATTGCCTAGCCTGGGACTGGCCTCCGCTGTATGGTCACACACCATACTAGCTGCCAGCTTATTCAACATATTAGGCCGGCATCCCAGGCTAGACAAACTTAAGGTCTAGGCCGCCGCGCGGAAGCCGTCAACCTCGTTAGTCGGGCGACCGTTGTATTCGCCACGCTTAACGTGAACCATGATCTTGCGACCCTTCGTGTCCTCAAGATCGAACGTAGCGCCTACCGCGAACTCCGCGCCGAAAGACTTAACGAAGTCCGGCAGGAGCGGCATGAACTTTTCGTTCATAACGCACTGCACAACCACGCCAGCGTTCGGTTCCTCGATAACCGAGAACTTGAAGAAACGGTTCATCGAACCATCCTTCGCCGCGGCCTTCTCGATATAGTCTACGATCTCGCACAGAAACCAACCCGGATTCAAGAGCTTGGTCTTGTTAACGTCGTCCTGCGAAACAGTGAACTTGGTTCCCATTGTTTTTGTCTCTCGTTGTTATTCGTTAGCAAGTATGCAACGGGCATACACCGCAGCGTGTTAACGGATGCGCTACCCCCGAGTTACTAGTCGTAATCCAGATCTATAGACTCGAAATGTTCTGGATTCCAGCACCGCTGTTCGTCACAGATTTCCGAGTTACGTGATACCTGTATGCGCTTGGAACCAATCAATGGCATATCATGGAAGATGTGCCATGCAACCCGGTTCAAACCAATCTGCTTTGGTCCCCGCTCAGTATTGATTGTAGCATGTGGGTGGCCCTCACCAGATTGGGCTACTGCTCCGTTCCACATCCAGCATTCGTTAGCGTTCTCCGTGGTATGGAGTAACAACCGCTGCAACAATAGTTTTCGCGGGGTGTCCAAGTCCTGCCACGGAATGTCCTTGATCTTCATTCGATTTCGGAATCAGGATCGTTAAAGACGACCGCCTTAATTGCCCACATGGCAGTCGTTTCATTGTTAGTAAGTGCCACGGATTGATGCCGCGAAACCGGGCAGACTTCACGAATCAAACGCTCACCCTCAGAGAAGTGTGCACGAAGTTTGTTTATCGCGTCGAGTCCAGCCGGGCTGGGCTTGTGATATGCGTAAGGCTTATCAATGGGCATATGTCCTCACAACTTGATGTAGTCAAGCTCCTTGATCCAAAGATCATAGAAAGCTTTGTTAGTGAAGTCGATCTTCTCAGGCAGCTTCAGGCTAGTCCTTGCGAAGTCATCTCCAGAGTGTTTAGTATAGCAGAAATATCGGGCGCCGCTAGTAGCCTCACCGAAATTTGTGCCAGAATCGAAGTGGTAAGTCTCATCGAAATATGCCGGCAACTTAGCCGCAACTTTCTTACCCGCGGTAAGCAATTGCCTGCTAGTTTTTACCGAGCCATCAAGCATATTCTGCCTGACCTGCACTACGTGTGCAATCATAATGAAATTGCACTGTAGCTTGAACTTGGTGCCTTGAACGAGTCGGGTAAGCGCACTGGTTTCCGCGTTGAAATCTTCGATATCGGATACCTGGATGTTGCCCACGAACTTGAGTTTGTCCTTGGGTTTTTCCTTACCCTTGATAGCGCCGATATCAACCAGCATAGAGTCTACGCCAGTAGTCAACGTGTCCATAATGATAGTATTCCCCGGCTTGTTGAACGACGGATCATCTGTCCAATTTGCCAGATCAATCATACCATCATTGTATGTCTGATACTGAAAATACTCCAGGTTGTCGATGATATCGGGTCGCTTGCACGTTTCCTTGTAGTAATTGATGGCTGCACCAATCTTACCATCAAAGTCTATAACGCGGCATTTGCCCTTAGCCGCCCAAGACATAGCCGCGATAGACTTTCCAGTGCCGGGGTCTCCCTTAAAGAGACCGTATATGCGTGTGTGTGGCACGTAGTCAGAAGCTTTCACTTAGAAGCCTCGTGCTTCGCAAAGATCTTGATGAATGAGTCATACTGCTTCTGCGTCAGCTTGATTGTGGGGTATGACATATTGCGCTGAAGCACGCTATCGAGAAACGACCGTTCCCAATCACTGAATGAGGGTTTACCGGGAGAATCGAACCAGTTGCGGAGGAAATCTTCCTCAGCTTCGGTAAGCACTACGAAACTAACCGGGGTGGCCGGGCCAGTAGAAAACGTAGTCTTCGGCTTGTTTGCTTCCTCGGTCGCGTTCTCGATAGCGTTGTCGATCTTGGTAGAAACGTTACGGAGTTCGTCTCTCAACCGGGCGAGTTCGTTTATCAGATCTGCCTTCATCTTGCCTGTCCTCCAAGAATTCATAAAGGTCTATGATGGTTGTTTCCTTAGTCGAGAAGCAACTTAGTAATGTCTTCCACAACCAACCGATGAATCCGCTTAGCCGGTTTCTTACGGAGTCCGGGATTCCGTGGTTCATGTGTGCATTCCTCACAGTGTGGCTTATGTGGAATCTTGCTGGAGGAATTCTTTTTGATTACGAAAACGTTCTCCTTGCAACGATTGCAGACGGACTCCTTACCGACGATAACGTCCTCAGGATAGTAGGTAAAACAACTAGGCAGAACACAGGCATAGACAATGTAGTCCTTGTCTTTACCGATCGTTCGCCTCTGGAACTGATGGATGTGCTTGGACATGGGAGCTCTTTCCACATTGGTTGCAAATGATAACGAGGAACTCACCGCGTTTAGTAACGTCTAGTAAGTCCTCGTCCTCACATCCGCAACGCGGACACTTTATCACGCGGACTGCACCAGCTCAGACATGATAGCATCAATTTCAATGTCTCTTGTCTGGGGTGACCACTCAGGTTTCTCCATAAAGAATTCAGCTTTCACGAAGTCACGAGCCTTACCCGGATCTGTCTTACAGACTTCCTGGAAATTGCACGCGATTTGATATTGCCCGTCCGGCGTCATCTTGCAGGCCGTAAAGTTCTGCGGCCAGGTATTGTTCTTCAAATAAAACGCGAGTTCCTGTGCGCGGTAGACCACATTCTTGCGCCATTCCTCGATAATCTCATCAGTGTATAGCAGAGTGTGACGTAAGAATCTGTCGCCGGGCCGTTTGGTTTTCTGCGTGCCGACTTCATTCACTACGAACTGACGGATATCCAAAGCAAAGGCATAGCCCTTGAACTGGTTAGCTAAAGCCAATCCCTCAGGACTGAGCTTACGACCAGCTTTCTTATGGTCAACTCCAAGTATACCACCGGGAGTATCAACAACAAGATCAATGATACCGTCATAGACAATCCTCAGATTGTCTTCCGCTGACTCATAGAGCTTCACCGCGAATGGCTTCTCTACGTGGAGTGGAACCCAAATCTCACCCTCATAGAACTTGAAGTATTCCACTGCGTGGAATAATATGTCCTCAGATTCGTCTAGGGTTTGATTAAGGCGGATGGCGTAAGTGCGTCCGAAATTGCAAGATAGATCAATGCAACGAGAATAAGAAAGATCAGGACGCTCAATGCGTAGCGTATAAAAAACCTTAAATACCGCATGGAGCAGATCTCCCGATTCAAGTAGCGCGACTTTGCTAGGGTCTTGCATCTCGGCTTTGGGTCCGAGCTTTTGAAGGTATGACATGTTGAAGCGATAAGCACACGAGCTTAGCGCATTCAACATTTGTGAGTCGAGAACTATGTTGTCCATGTTACTCGCTTATCTCAATGATACGACCCTTAGGCGGTATCACTATTACTTTCTTACCAGTGCGCTGAACTTGCGACCATGCGTATCGGATTGTTGCCCACGTTCCCGACCGCATGGTCATTTCCTGTTCCTTAGGGCAGGCCAAAAGGATATCAGTTGTGTCAACGATACGCTTGTTACGGTCTAGATATTTCTGCGGGGCTACTTGGTCGTAGATGATACCGTCCTGTAGAAAGCCACCAACCAGAAATTCGTGTTTCCTACCTAAGACATAGGCCCGCTTCATAGGGTTCAAAGCGGGATGCACTACAATCTTAGGTTCGCAGTGTTCGTCATGGGCTAGCAGAGTCTCGAAGTATTTCTCGGCTATTTTGTGCGCCTCTGCATCAGCACCAGTGCAGTCTCCGTGGACGAACGTTATGCAATGATACATACGGAGGAACTGAACAAGGTTAGCCTTTTGATTCCATGACATGCCCGACTGCGTTCCCGAGAAACCAATATTAGAATTAGCCGCGCCGGATTGGTTCCCGTTAAGTTCGTTGCTCACCTTAGTCCTCGAACAACGAACGGAACTTGTTGAGCTTACCCTTGAGGATCTGGTTCTCCTTCACCGTAGCGATGAGGAACTCACGCATATCCTTCAGTTCTTGGATAGCGTTATCGAGTATCTGAACCGATACGTCTAGCTTGGCGTTCGGTGCAGCGGCCTTCATGGTAGGCGGCCTAACCGGGGTGATACCGTTGATCTTCTTACGCTGGACACCAACAAAATTAGCCAGCGAATCGTGTGTTGTGGTAATGCCCATCAACCTAGCTTTGGCAAGCAAACGAACTGCGTTCGATTTGTTGCTCTCGCTGTAGTTGATGTATGGGATAAGCGGCTTAAGCTTGTTACGCTTAAACGGGTTCTCCCGGTTTTCAATCTGTGTTGGTTTTGCTTCGGTCGGTTGCACCGACTGTTCTACTGTGTTCATGTTTAGTAGCTCCTTAACTTGTCGCGCAATCAATCCAGTCCCTTCGGGATTGAAGATTGTTATCTTACGCTTACGAGCTTCGCTTACGATGTTACTGAATTCCTGGTGCCCAATGAACCGAGTCATGAATACCGCCCGAGTGTTACTTGGTAAGTCCTTATCGGTCCAGTGTTTCTGTTGACTATCCCAAATTACTACGCGGGGATGAGTCCGTATTTCGTCGTTGAAGTTACTCGACTTCACACCTACGATTAAAACCAGCCCGTCAGGCAATGGTTGTAATGCATTCATTATTAGCCCCCAAGAGAAGGAACAAAGTCTGTTGCCAGTCAAGCTGAAAGGATTATCTGCTTAACCAAACTTTGTTCCCTCTGTTCGCGGCTAGTTAACAGTCTTATTGACGAACTTATCGAGCCGGGTCCAGACTTTATGCACGTCCTCGTGAAACTCATACGAGATGTAACCACACTCTAGAAGAAACTTCCAGAGTGCGATAGCTTCCTCCGTAGTAAGCCGAAACTCGGTCGGCTTTTCTTCAGTAGTCCCAGTCGAGAGGCTCACGTTCTTCCTCCTCGAAAGTAACTTCCACAGTGAATGGCCCTACTGTGCGACTGTTATCGAATCTGTCCATGAAGCTTACGAGATTGTCGATGTGGTCATCACCAGTAAGCCATGTGGTATTGAAACCATCGAGAACCTTAATGCCATCATCGGAGACTTCAACTTCCTGCCAGTCAGGAAAAGCCCGCTTAACCGCCAACGCAATAGGGCAGCAAGCAGAGTTTTTCTTAACGCCGTCGAGGATGTCTTGCTCGGTAACTTCGAGCTTGAGTTTCTTCATGGTTTGTTTTCCTTCGCCTTAACTGTTGCTGCTCCGCCCTTTTGTCCAGCCTTACGAGCTTCCTCACTAGTCCACGTATGGGCGCGGCCCAAACGATGACCAGCTTTACCGCCTAGCCGAGCGATTTCGCGTTGCTTTTCAGGGTCCATACTGGCGAAACCGCGTGACTGTTTTTGCTTAGCCATAAGAGTGTTTCTCCAGTCTTGGAATGCCTTACTGGCAATCTCGAACTCGCTCGGCAATACGATGTCTTTCCTAATGCTTTCGGTTTTTAGCCGGGCGTTCCATCCGGCGAGAAAGACTTGGAAATCCTTGTGTGCCTTTATGCCAATGCCCATTTCTTACCGCCGCGAATCTGAGTGATAGAGCTCACAAGGTCTTTGATGATTTCGGTTTCGTCCCACTTAACTTGTTCCGAATCACCGTAGGTTTCCTTACACCATTGACGCTTCCGCTCGACTTTCTCCGTGAAGTATTCGTCAATCGTTCCGAGCGCAATTGGATAATCGACATCAACTGGATTAGATTGTCCAATTCGGTGCAGTCGCTTTTCGGCTTGTTCCTCATTAGCAGGATTCCACTGGCGTTCCATGACAATCATACGGGAACAAACTTCCTGTAGACCGTCAATGCCCTCACCGGAACTCAAAGTTCCGAGAATCAATACGCGTTCGCTTCCCTTAATGAACGCTTGCTTGATTCGGTCGCGCTTGTCCGAGTTATCGGACTCGGTAATGGTTAGGTATTTGACCTGCGCGGCGTCGAATGCCCTAAACATTAAATCGCGGGCGATGTGGTGATGCAGGAAGATAATGATTTTCTGGTCTGTGTTCTCCAGAACTTCCTGCACGTATTCCACAGTAGAAGCAACCTTAGATATGCCGGTAATCTGGCGCATCTTGGTGATGTATGCAATAATCGTGGAGTAATTAGCGAACGAATACGCTCCGTCCTCATGCTCATCCATGAAGTCTTGCAGTTCTTTCACCTGCTTGTTGTATGCTTCGCGCATTGTCTTATCAATGTCGAAGTATTGGAAGTTCCGCTTCAAAGCAGGTAGGTCAGGAAGGACTTCCTTCTGTTCATACCTGATAATGAAGTCTTTCGTTCGCTCACGAAACCATGCGGGGTCTTGCAAACCGCCGGGAACAAACGCACGCCCGTTCCAGTAAGTGTCTACAAAGTTGTGATAGTAGTATTCCTTACTGGGGAACCGTTCGGGCTTCAGCAAGTTAAGGATTGTGTAATACTCACCAGCGTGGTTCTTGATGGGAGTGCCAGACAATCCAATAATGTGCTGTGCGTTACGGCAAATGTGACGGACCTTATCGGTCCTTGCGGAACTAGTGCTTTTGATATGCTGAACCTCATCGAGAATTACGGTCTTGAAAGACCGCTCGAAGAACGATTCAGGCATACGGCGCAACAAATCATACGAGATGATGTAAAGATGCATATTAGGCAATATGAAATCTTTACTGGTCTCGATGATTTGTGGGAATACGTCACCGGGTAGCCAATCAATGGACTGTTTCATCCACTGAATACCAAGGTTTCCCTTGCAAACGACTAAAGCAGGTAACATGCTCGAAGCTTTAGCGAGTGCTGCAAGAGCACAAACAGTCTTTCCTAACCCTTGCTCATGGGCTACCAGACAACGGCCTCCGGCATCGAAGATGAACTTTATTGTCTCATCTTGGAATGGGAAGGGCGTTTTACCAGACTTAGACCGGAATTCAGGTAAAGAAATCGCCGCAGGCGATTGCTCTGGCTGAATTTTGCTCTGCTTCATGACATGACCGCAGCGGAGCTTAATCAGAGTCTCCTTTGTAAGGTGAATCTGACTAACCTCCACCGCAATCTTGTCACAAACAGGGCACTTTATGTGCTGGCTGGTCATGTTGTTTAAGTTTCTTACAGAGTTGCTAGCCGAATATCCTGATTACAATGAGAGTCATCAGGACACCAAGCACAAAAGAACCAATACTACTCTCTTGCTGGTCTTGAGTGTTCATTTCGCGTCCGGTTTGATGTGTCCGCCGCCTAAAAGCTTTAGCATAGCTGCTTCAGCTTTGTCACCGAGCAAAGACTTGAGGTCATCCTCAAGAGATTTCTTCGCTACGATTTTCTTCTGTGCTTTGCGATGCAACGGGTTGCCCATATCTGGACCGGGCATATACGTTGTATCGGAAAGCCGTAGGTCTTCCCGTGCTTGCGCGTCTAGCTTGGAGAGTTTCTCGTTAAAGATTTTAGACGCGGCTTGTAGCTTTGTCTTAGTCTTTATTGATTCCTTATCA
>Ga0247748_1000014_pt1 | contig 9097 bp, 14 predicted proteins | sample UWRJS064202C5_FD_180931 | JGI IMG/M metagenome (GOLD analysis project Ga0247748, IMG submission 180931) | Soil microbial communities from Arlington Agricultural Research Station in Wisconsin, United States - UWRJ-S064-202C-5 | ecosystem: Environmental > Terrestrial > Soil > Agricultural land... | reverse complement strand
ATTATTTGGAGTGAAGGAGGTCGAACCACTGTTCGCAATGCTCAGACCATATCTGAGAGCAGATAAGACGTTAGCATTTCAACGTGCTCTGATGAATTATTGGTCATTCGATCACAATGCTACAGCAGAGGATTACATGAGAATCTCCAAGCGTGATAAGAAGAAGGGAATGATGAGATGAAATAAAAACGTCCTCCAAAGTGGACATGGGCAGGTCGGTCCATCGGGCGACCGACCTAAGCCCTTACCAGTCAACAAGTTACGCCCTGTTGACAGCCTGCCTCGGCTCGTGCTACGATCTCTCAGGTCGCTCTCTACTTGCCGAATTTAAATCGGCCACTAAATCAGACTAAGGTGGACACTAAATGAAACTAGACCAGATTAAGGCCAGCTCATTTCGCGTGAAGTGGAATCTTCGCGAAATCTGGCTCATCACTCAATGGAAAGATGGATGCGTATATCGCACGCGTTCATTGGGCATAGTCGCGTGTAGTCCTGAACATGCGGATTGGATGCGAACCACGATACCGAATATCATCGTGGGTTCAGTTTCCACGAAGGTCAGTCAGGCTCTCCTGTAAGTTCCCACCTCTCATATCCGAAAGGACATATCTCATGCAGAGATTCTTTTGCACAATTTGTGGTAAGGTGAAACGGGTTCAACATTTGCCGGGCAATGTTGAGAATCCGTATTCCGAATTAGTTGAGATGCGTAAGGGTGAATGCGCGTCCCACAATCGGATTCAGTCGGGCCGTGCTCAATCGGGCCGTGCTCAGAATAATCAGAAGAGCCGGAAAGCATCGTAGTCATGACTTTTCAGCCTATTCCGCAATCGTTCAGACTGAAGAAACACTCAGACTGCGAACAATGCGATAAGTCAGACGTAGACACATATCTGATTCACGGAAATATGTGGCTGTGTCTGGAATGTCGTGACGCTGATGTTCAGGTCATGAGTCAGAATCATCAGGTCGCATCACTCATTGAGACGGCTCGGAAAGTAGACGAGTCAGTCAAGATAGATAAAGACCTGTTTATTGTGGCGACAGTTCCGCTCACCGAATTACACGGAGCCATACTCGCGGACGATGCTATCCCCGCGAATCAGAAAGATTACACTCTTTGCAACATGGTGGCGGAACAGATTACGCACAAACAGTCAGTTGTGTTCAATCTGAGGAAAGAATTGAATGCGGCAGAGAATGAACTGAGAGCCGCGCAGGTATTTCTTCAGACGGCGGCGGGAAAACTCCACGCAGAACAGCGTGAAAAGTTCAAGCAGTATGATGTGAACTATTCACCGGCGCCAGTCAAATCAGTCAAGAAAGCATCACAGAGCAAGAGTCCATCGAAGCCATTCAAGAAAGCTGAATTGTATGCAGCCGTCCAGAAGTGGGGAATTGACGCTGTAACGATTCAGATGGTCGCCAAGATGCGCAACGTATCGCCAGATGAAGCGGGCCGTATGTTGGCGAATCCGACCACTGCTCAGAACTAAACCAGTCAATTGTAATCCGAAAGGACGATATGACTCGACAAGAAGCGACACAACTATTACGAGACGAATTAAATCGTTTCGGTCTGACGACGTGGAGCGTCAGATTAAATCAGAATGCCAACAGTCATTTCCTTGGACTGTGTTCACATAAAGACAAGTGTATTATCTTGTCTGCCCACCATATCGACATTCATCCGACAGCGGATGTCGTCAATACAATCAAGCATGAAGTCGCGCACGCGATAGTCGGGCCGGGCCACGCTCATGACGAAGTGTGGTCAGCTAAGGCTAGAGAAGTGGGCTGTGATAATACGCTGCCCTGCTCTAATCTTTCGCTGTCGCCTGAAATCATTGACGCGATTCGGTCGGGCGCAGACGTGGAGATTACATTCGAGGAACACGTCATCAGGACACCGAAATACACAGTTACACGGCTTCAAGACAAGTGTGAATACTGTGGTAAGGTCGCTCGCTCAGTCAAGGAAGTAACGATTCCTCAATCGGGTGATACTACACCGGACCTGAAGATCATTACGCTCGAATGTGGTCATCAGATCATCAAGAAGATTCCGAAAGGGACGCCATTCCATCTCTTTCAGTTCGGTGGCGATCCATCATGCACGCACGAATGGAATAAGAATAAGTGCGTGAAGTGTGGTCGGAATAAGCCATTCCAGTTTCAGATAGAGGGGATGGCATTCGGTGAGATGGCGTTAGCCGTGAATAGCGGAGTCGCTATCTTAGACGAGATGGGATTAGGTAAGACAATTCAGGCCGGTGGAATCATCAAATACCACCCGGAACTGTGGCCTGTATTGTGGGAAGTGAAGTCAGGTCTGAAATATCAGTTCAGTTCATTCCTGATCAATTGGTTGGGAGATGAGCACTGTCCACAGATAATCAACACGTCGAAAGATTATCTGATACCGGGCATGAAACACTACATCGTCGGCTACGATATGCTGACGCCGAAGTCACGCACTCTGAAGAATGGGACGGTCGCCAAGCAGGGATTCGATATCAGGAAGTTCAATCACATCGGTGGAAAATTGAATCCTACCACGAATGAGTGGGAAGGCGGTCATTCAATCAAATGTGTCGTGCTCGATGAATGTCAGCAGATTAAGGGAGTTGATTCGACGCGGACTCAGATGACGCGACGCGTAGTCAAGGGGAAGAAAGTCATCTGCCTGAGTGGAACGCCGTGGAACAATCGTGGAACTGAATTGTTCCCGATGCTAAACATGCTGAATCCGACGAAATTCGATTCAGAGGAGAAATTCAAGCGGCAGTGGGTCGATATGTATTGGGAGGGTCGATTCCTGAAAGTGGGTGGAATTAAGCGCATCCCCGCATTCAAGGAATTCACCAAGGATATGCTGATTCGCCGTGAGAGGACAGAAGTAGCTCCCGAATTACCTCTCGTGAATCGCACCAAACTCCTAGTGACGATGGACCCGAATCAGGAGAAAGTATACGATCAAGCCGTAGACGAGTTCGTCAAATGGTATGAGGAACAGGTCGGTCAGATTAGCGGAATGATGATTATCGCCGCTATTCAGAAGATGCGGCATCTCGTAGCATTGGCGAAGATACCCGCCACGATGGAATACGTCGATGAGTTCGTAGAGGACACAGATAGGAAGTTAGTCGTGTTCGCTCATCACAAAGACGTGCAAGAACTTCTCTACGATGGTCTGAAGGAACGATACTCAGAAGAGATGCCGGTTCTTCGATACGTCGCTGAGATGAATTCAATTCAGCGTAACGAAGTTCAGGAGAAGTTCAACGCATCGAAGAGATGCATTCTCGTGGCAAGTCAGTTAGCGGCAGGCGAAGGGTTGAATCTTCAGACGTGCTCAGATTGTGTGATGCATGAGCGTCAATGGAATCCGGGCAAGGAAGAACAGTGTGAAGGTCGATTCATTCGCATCGGTTCACTCGCGTCAATCGTGAACGCGGTCTACACTCATCTCGAAGGACTCACGACGACGGACCCGAAACTCGACGCAATCGTGGAGAGGAAGCGTCTACAGTTTCACGCGGTTCATAACAATACCGAGATGACGCGTTGGTCAGAGGATTCAATCATGAAAGAACTGGCTGAATCCATCGTATACGCGCACAAGCGTAAGAGACAGGCGGCATGAACTGCGATATCTGCGGATTGGAAGCAGACGGCGAGATAACCTATGAGGATGGTGAAATTCTCGTGGGTTGTGCTAGCTGTCTGCTGGATATCGTAGCGGACCCTGCTAAATCTGTAAACTTAATTCACGAGTATACAGAAGAGGACAAGAAATGAAGGGAATCGGAATCATTCTCTTCATTCTGATGATTGCATTCGTTCTAATTCAACTAGAGGAGACAGAATGAAACTGACTAACGAAGACTACAATCGGGCTGATGAACTGGACGAGCAGGAATCAGAACCCGAGAATACCATCACTGACGATGACGTGGCCGATATCCACGAGGCTCAACTCGACGATTACTACGATCAGGGAGGCATGGACTAAATGATCATGAGGAAGAGGGGTCTGATATATGGACTCCTCCTCTCCATTCTTATCTGGTGGATTCTGTGGAACATCGGTTCAATCATCAACTGGAGGTAGAGAGTGACTGTTCTGAAATACATCATTCAGTCGAAGATCTGCAACACGGGCGAGCTTCTCGCAATGAAGCGTGAAGACCCCGCTGGATGGGAGAAGATTCGTCAGTGGGCTGAGGAAGAGATGAAACACAATAACATCGAGATCGAGACGGAGAACAAGGGCTAGACTAAATCTCCGGCGATAGTCCTGAGCACGACTATAAACTGCTCACGAATTGGATTTGACTGGTTTCAACTAATAGGAGAAATAATATATGTAGTCTCAATCAATGCTGTGCGCACATTCAGGAGAGTCAAATGAAACGGTTCATCGTAGTTTCTTTCATTGTCCTGAGTGGTTGCACTACCACCAGGAATGCGAATCAGACATTCTACGTCAATCAGTCGGGATCTAATGGGAGTAATGGTTCAGTGAGTCAACCATGGCGCAACATATCATACGCAGTCGAACGGCTACAAGCCGGCGATTCGCTATGTGTGGGAGCCGGGGTGTGGTCAGATCCATTAGATGTGATTGATTCACAGAATCATCCAGTTCCATCGGGAACTGAATCATCTCCTATCACGATAGGGGCCTGTGGACCTGAAGTAGTGACGATTAAGCCACCATCAGGAATGTCAGGAGTGAAACTCACTACGAATGCACCACATCATATCGTCATTCAGGATATGAGCTTCGATGGTTCACTTCAGCCTGATAGACAGGATAGTCCTGATGGTGGAGCTGAATTGTTGTATACATCGGGTGGTGCGCATCACATCATATTCCGTCGATTGCATGTTGCGCATACGATGAGTCACGCGGTTCAGTTCACCCTGAATAATTCGACGGCAGATTTCAGGACATTCATTGAAGTCCGTGATTCAGTATTTTCAGATGTAGGAAACGCAACAGGAGATTCAGGTCATGGCGGTCCCGGAATTAATAATGGATACGCAATCTATAGTTCAACTAACTCGAATACGTTCTACGGAAACGAGTTTTCTGATACACGCGGAATCGCGCTCGTGGTATATGGACCTGATAACGTGGTGGATTCAAATCGATTCCACAATACCGGAACCAGAGGAGATTCATCATACGCAGTCGTATTCGGTTCCTCCTCCCATCCAGTTCCATCGCTGAATAATAGCTTCGTGAATAACTTGGTTTATAACAATAAATCAGGTGGATTGAATGTATATTCGAACAGTTCAGTCGATGTTCTGAATAATACATTCTACACGAATGGTCAGTTCGCCATACAGAGTCAGTTCTGTTCAGGTGGAACAGCTCAGAATAACATCTTTCGCAACAATACAGCAGATGTAGTGAATCATGGTTGTCCATTCACTGCGTCCAACAATTTACCATCAGGAACAGACCCGAAGTTCGTTGCGCCGGATTCAGGTGATTTTCGCATAGTCGATCAGACTAGTCCAGCGTTCGATAAGGGTCTTCTATTGGATAAGGTGAAGTATGATTTCGTAGGTCTGATTAGACCTCAATCACTTCACTACGATTTAGGAGCATATGAAATTATCCCCTCTGATGGTGGGACTAATCCAGAGCCTCCTACTACTGATTCTGGTCTGGTTCGTATACCTTCGATCAGTTTGACTCCTCAAGTCGTATCGGCTACTCAAGGTGTTCTGCGTCATATGGTGTGTAATAATCCCGGTGATGCGGCATACATTCAGTTAGCTGGGCCTACTAGTCCGAGATGGTCTATTGGAATCGCATCAGGAGCATCGATTCCATTAGTCGGATTGAATATTGAGTTCACATCATTCCGCGTGTGGGCATCGTCTGATGTATCGGGAATGGTGGCTAGTAGTCAACCATTGTCGTGCAATTTCTCTCTTTCACGTCGGTGAAGTGAAATGGATGAGAACTACTGTTTCGCGTGCAAGAATTTGATTGATGAAATTCCAATCAGTTACATTACTCTAATCAAGGGAGAACAGAAACCTACAGTCTATACATTCTGTAGTTCAAAATGCGCGATTCCATTCATTAAGGGATTCGAGCATGGTGTGATGCTAGTACGAAATGGATCAAAGAAGGAGAACTAGAGATGACTATTGAAGAATTGGAAGACAAGAAACAGTTGGTGAAAACGCTGACTGGAATTATCGAGGCGATTGATCGCGTGTCAACTCATTCGATTAAGACCGATAAAGACATTCTGGAAGTCATTACGACCCTGACTCACAGAGTTATCAATCTGGAACATAAGATTGATGCTCTGATGATCATCATGGCATCTGAGATGAGGGGACACTAATGGCTGATCGAGATGAAAAGTCAGGTGAATGGCATTATCATCTGATCAGTCACATCAGCACAACTCACTTCAATATCCTGAAGAAGTTGGTTGAGGATACTTCATTCAGAATCGGTCTTGTGGTGGAGTGTGATAACGTCAGTCAGGAAGAGGCGACTGATGCTCTGAAGACGATAATCTTGAATCTGTTGTGTGTAGTCGAGGTGACTATATCTGAAGGGGAGTCATTACACTAATGCCTAAGAACAAGAGACAGATTGGATTCACTGGACAGAAGAAGTCGAAACTGAAGAGACTGAAGCCGAAGAAGGGTGTAGTTCGTAAGCCCATCACTCTACGTGCGTTAGGCGAGATTAAATCCTCTCTATTTGAAGAAGCACACGCGCGTGGTCAGTCGGTCAACTACTACATGAATTCAATTCTGTGGAAGGATTGGATGTAACTGTGGATATTCTGATTCAACCAAAGAAGAATGTCATACTAGACGCCACGAATCTCTCGTCACTGATGAGTTGTGGTCAGTTCTATGACTTCAGATTCAATCATCGATTCATTTCAGCGAAGGGAAAGTCTAATTCGTTGGAAGTCGGTTCATTGATTCATAAAGTGCTTGAGGTCTATTACAAGCATAAGATCAATGGATTCAATCACGCCACATCAGTTGGCATGGGTTTAATCGCAGGTCAGTTGTATGTGAACGGTTGTGAACACTGCGCAGGATTTCAGTCAACTGATACCCAATCCAGTCCATCATGCGGGCACGATGCAGACGAATACCCAGGAGTGCAGAATACGCCCGAAGGTGACGATGATAGATACAAAGTCGGGTGGCGACGTGCTCTGAAGACGTGCGAGGAATACTTCGAGTTTTATAAGAATAAGGATTCATTCATTCCCCTGTCAGCAGAGGAAGTGAAAGGAGAAATCATCTACGAAGATGATGAGATTCGCATACTGTGGAAGGCGAAGTTCGATCTGAGAATTGACACGAATCAGATTGGTATCGTGTCGATGGACCACAAGACTTTCAAGCAACGTCGTGATAAGTCCAGTCTGTCGAATCAGTTCATGGGTCATTGCATTCTATTGAAGAGTCGGAATGTCATCGTCAATAAGATCGGCCTACAGTCTTCGTTGAAGATTGAAGAGAGACTAACTCGTGAAGTCATCTCCTATTCGGCTGATCGTCTATTGGAGTGGCAGAGTCAGACGCTTCCTTACTACGCATACAAGCTCATTCAGTTTCAGGAGTCTGGATATTGGCCCCCTGATTACACACATTGCGATACGATGTATGGTCCGTGCCCATACAAACCCGTATGTGAGTCGAATCGTGATATGCGCGTTGAGGTTCTGCGGAACGAGTTTATAGTCGGTCCTAAATGGGACCCAACTAACAAGGAAGATGAATAATGAAGATAATCATTCATCTCCCTGATGATGAAGCACATCGTCAAATCGATTGTGAGGAGGACAATATTCGAGCTGCCTATAGAGAAATAGTTCGTAAGATTGAAGATGTGATGTGTGGACATCAGATTCGTTATGAAGAAATCGAAATAGTCTTCGGAGAGATGAAATGAGAGAAGAACTAGTGAGATTCGATGGAAGTCCAGTCCATGAATCAGATATTCGGGAAGATAATCTCCAGAACTTGTATTGGAGAGCTAGAGAAGAGGGACTAATCGCAGTTCCGAAACTAGAGAATTCACATCTTCGGAACATCGCTCTAATGCTGATGGGATTCGGATATCGGGAATCAAGTCTGCCGGATAGAATGAAGATTCTCTGGCTCACGGCTCTCCGAATGGAATGGGAACGTCGCATTCCTACATTCGGTTGGGCATTAGAGGATGGTATTCTGGTGAGGAATAGTCAGAAAAGAGATGAAAAGAAGATGGTGAAGAGATGAGAACTAGAGAAGAACATCTGAAGTGGTGTGTTGAGCGAGCCATTACAGAGATGGATTTCTACAACGAACCAGTAAAGGGTTTAATTTCGATGGCTTCTGATTTGAGGAAACATCCCGATACCAATTCGGAATCAATGATTCAATTGTGTATCATGCACGCTATGGTGAATCCTCAAATTACTCGACAGGGAGTAATTAAATTCATTGAAGGATTCAAATAATGCCTACGATGGATAGTGTGAACTTCGAATCTCTCTATTGTCTATTCAAGGGAGAACCGGGCACACGCAAATCAACTCAGGCTCTATCATTCCCCGGACCTCAGTATTGGTTCTCGTGGGATCGTAAGATGAATGGAATCTATCTTCCCATGAAGAAGTGGGGACTGGACCCAAAGAACATCACATTCGATGATTACGATGATTGGTCTAAAGCCAAGAAGAAATTAGAACAGCTTCAGACCGAATGTCCGTATAAGACGCTGGTGTTCGATTCATTAACCAGCATGGCGGACATGACATTACGTCAAACTGTCAAACTGAAATACGGTGTTAAGCGTCAGAGTGGAGCTGATGCGGGCAAACTGATCGCGGGAATCGCAGTCAATGAGATTGAAGATTACAACGCGGAGTCTGCTGCGCTACAGGAACTCATCGCTCTGACGAAGGACATCTGTTCATGGCATAAAGTCAATATCATTCTGATCGCTCACGTCGTTCAGGCTGAGTATCGGAATACAGCGAATAACACCACCCATATTTCCCGCACGATTGTGACTGCGGGTAAGAAGGTGGCCCCAAAG
>Ga0247748_1000011_pt1 | contig 9551 bp, 10 predicted proteins | sample UWRJS064202C5_FD_180931 | JGI IMG/M metagenome (GOLD analysis project Ga0247748, IMG submission 180931) | Soil microbial communities from Arlington Agricultural Research Station in Wisconsin, United States - UWRJ-S064-202C-5 | ecosystem: Environmental > Terrestrial > Soil > Agricultural land... | reverse complement strand
AAAAATTGAACAACGTCAACTTGAAGAACCACAGGCTGTTCTCGACCCTGACCTGATGATGGTCTGGTGGTCATTAAGAGATTTTGATAAGACATATTATTACATGCATAAATGCATTGAACAGCAAATGGGGCCATTTAATTACATGCTCGAACTTCCCATGATGAAAGGCATAGAAGAGGATCCGCGAATAAAAGAATTGCTTGATAAGGTTCGGGAAAGATATACTGCTTAAAAATTTCTAATAATGTATAAATTCTTTTTCTTGTTATTCTGTGCAGGCATGTTCGCCGCCTGTGATCAAAACAAAACGGCAAGCAGCAGCATTGCAACAACCAGTTTTGATTCAAATTATCAACCCGCCACTTTTGCTGATGGAGGACGCATGGAAAAGATCATGCAGTCGTTTCCCATCATCGATAAAATTTTTAAAGACTATGCAGCTGAGAATCATTTGCCCGGCGTTGCTTATGGATTGGTAGTGGATGGTAAATTGGTTTATAAAGGAAACATTGGTTATACAGATATTGAAAAGAAGATCCCAGTTACATCTTCTTCTTTGTTTCGTATTGCAAGTATGAGTAAAAGTTTTGCGGCGATGGCGATTTTAAAATTGCGGGATGAAGGAAAATTGAATTTGGATGATCCTGCCTATTTATACATACCTGAATTAAAAAATTTAAAATATCCAACTGCTGATGCGCCGCATATCACTGTTCGCCATTTGATGACACATGGCGCAGGTTTCCCCGAAGACAATCCCTGGGGTGACCGCCAGCTTGCTGATACCGATAAAGACCTGATGGAATTTATTGGTAAACAAATTTCATTTAGCAATCCTCCGGGCATTTCTTATGAATATAGCAATCTTGGGTTTGCATTATTAGGAAAAATTATTACCAACATTTCCGGTATGCGTTACCAGGATTACATTAAAAAAAATATCTGGGAGCCATTAGGGATGAACACAACAACTTATGAATTCGAAAATGTTGCTGCTGATAAATTAGCACATGGCTATCGCTGGTTAAATGAAAAATGGAATGAAGAAACACTTCTTCACGATACAAAAGATGGAAGCTGGGGTGCTATGGGAGCCATGATCTCTTCTATTGATGAATTTGCAAACTATATGGCTTTTCATATGTCAGCATGGCCACCGAACAATGCAAAAGATGATGGCCCGATCAAAAGAAGTTCCGTAAGAGAGATGCATCATCCATGGAGATGGAATGTCTTTAATCCGAATTATAAATATCCTGATGGAAGAACCTGTGCCATAACTGCCGCCTATTGTTATGGATTAGGCTGGATGAAAGATTGTGATGGTAAAACATATATTGCTCATAGTGGCGGCCTGCCCGGTTTTGGAAGCCAGTGGCGCATCATGCCTGATTATGGTATCGGTATTGTTTCATTTGCTAACCGTACTTATTCGCCAATGGGTTTTGTAAATCTTAAAATACTTGATACGATTGTTAAGATCGCTCAATTGCAACCCATGCAATTAGCTCCATCAAAAATTTTAGACCAGAGAAAAAATGACATTGTAAAACTTTTACCCGATTGGAACAATGCTGAGCAAAGTGGAATATTTGCAGAAAACTTTTTTCCTGATTATCCAATCGATACATTAAAAAAATATGCAAGAGAGCTGTATGCAAAAGCAGGAAAAATTATTTCTGTGAAAGAAGTAAAAGCGGAAAATCAATTACGTGGTTCATTCATTATTGAAGGAGAGAAAACAGACATCGAGATCTATTTTACTCTTTCACCGGAAAATCCGCCACTGATACAGGAGTATCATATAAGAGAAGTGGCCAAAAAGGATGAATAAGAAATCACAGGCCGGCTTGGAATAAAAGCATATCTTTTCGAGTATATATATTAATACTTGAACAAGCTACTTGGCCTAACCACCTTTTTGGTCATAGCATTGGTTTTAATTGCATTCAGTACAAACACTTGATTTTGGATTCATTCCAGACAAAGCTGGCGAATATTTGTTCAAGGTAAGCAGCACCTATGGTTTCTTAATACCTATCAATATGGTGATGAGTGTAAAAGAGTAATTTCTATTTAATTATTTCTTCCAGTTGTTTTAAAATAAGAGCAAAATCTTTAGTTGCATTATTATTCAAAAGAATAATTGTTTTCCTTTTATCAATATATCTAATGATCTGTGTTTTATAACCGGGATTATCGCCGTTATGCTGCACAATTTTTCCAAACGAAGGATCATTTCTTAACTCCCATCCAAAACCATAATTGGAAATAATTCCGTCATTCAATTTCATCGGGATAAATGCATCTTGTAATGTTGATTGCCTGATCAGCTTTTCTGTGTACAATGCCTTATCCCATTTCAACAGATCGTCGACAGTGGAGCTGATGCGGCCAGGGCCTTTACGATTACCTAACCAAATTGTATAATTAGAAGAAGGGAATGAATCAGCTCGCACATATTTATTTCTCTCTTCAACATACATATGACCGATCGCAAAGTTCTTGGTTGCTTTCTTTTCTTCCAGTGTTCTTATATCGGTACTTTTCATTTTTAATTTCTGGAAGATCCACTTGCGGCATAGTTCTATAAAATCTTTTCCGCTTGCTTTTTCTGCAATACTTGCAAGTAACATATACCCAGTATTACTGTATTCATATTTCTCCCCGGGTTCAAAATGTTTTGGCGGTGCATATTTATTTAAATACTCAATACAATCGGCATTGCCGGCTACTTTTGATTTATCCCAATACTTATCCATGATATCCTGGTAATCTGGCAAGCCACTTGTGTGTGTAAGCAGATTACGGATCGTTATTCCTTTGTAAGGTATCTGTAAATACTTACTTACTGAATCATCATAATTAAGTAGTCCTTTTTCTTTCAGCATCATAATGATCATTGCAGTGAATTGTTTGGAAACAGATGCCAGCTCAAAGATGTCTGACGCCTGCAATGGGATTTGATTTTCAAATTCACGATAACCAAATGCTTCATTATAAATTGACTTCCCATTTTCTGCAATTAATACAACGCCGCTAAAATCTTTTTGTGCAGCAAAAAATGAATCAAGTTTTTCTTCTTGCGAGAAAACTGTGTTAGTAAACAGCAGAAAAAGAATGAAAAATTTTTTCATACATTTTTTATTGCAAATGATATTCTTCTTTCAAAATTGTAAGCAATTCCATTGCCAATTTTTTTAATTGCGCCAAATAACGATCCGACTGGTATTTATATATCCCAGATTCAAACTTCAACCATCCTGTATACTGGTTTATTAATCCCGGTTCATCATTGACCGGGAGATTAGTGAGGCGTAAAACAGAATCTCTAGGCTTTACAACTGGTCCGCCAAGCATTTTTTCAGATATATATATGTCAAAAACTTTAAAATGCAGGTCTTCCATTTTTGAAAACTCAACTTTTGACAAGCTATATTCTTTTTCCAGTTCACGGTTCTTTCTATCATATTCACTTATTTTATACGCCAGCTTATTTCCCATTATCCTCAGGTTGCCCGAGCTCTTGAGTTGCTCGATCGTTGTATTGTTAGCAGAAAAATATTCAACATTTGTAACATACGAACTATAATAATAAAGCATGCCATTGGTCAGTGTTTGTTTCTGACCTTCTTTAACCAACAGGCAAAAGGTATCCAGTTTATTTGATACGATCTTAAGATCACGGGACAAGTCGTTCAATTGTATAGTATCTTTTTTTAACTCATCATACAAGTTGGCCGCATATATTTTTGCACGCTGATGTTCTACCAAATGCTCGCGTTGGTTTTCTACCAGAAACCCGGCGCTAACAGCCATAAACAGCATAAAGAATTCCCAGAAATAATGTGTCCATTTTTTGCGTGCAGTATGAGCATGTGCATGTACTTCCATAAATTTTTATTCGAGGTGATATTCCGTTTTTAATGCTGTTATCAATTCGCTGGCAATTTTATTTCAGGTGATACTCTTCTTTAATTATCTCCATCAGTTTGTTTGCTGATCTGAGCCCATCTTCAAGTTCGGCTAAATATATTTTTGTGCGAAGAGCTTTAGTTGCAATTCGGTTAATGTATTCAGCGATCAATCTTTGATCATCGTAAATAAATTTGGCCCCGGGCTTTATCCCTCTAACCGGATCCAATGGGTCTTCGCTTAAAATAAAATAAGTAGTATAAAAAATACGTGAGCTTAGATCTGCAATAGTCTCTCCGGCTAATTCAAGACGATCCCTTACACGGTATAATGTTTCGATATGATCCCAATATTCACGAATAGTTTTGGCCACTTCTTCCTTTCTTATCAGTCGCATGCCGCCGGCATTTTTTAATTGAGAGGAAGTGCCATCCTCAAAATGGATATTAAGGAAACGGGTTGTTTTACCCTGGAAAAAATAAAGTTTATTTATATCCTCCCCTTTTACGGGAAGGTGATTCCCTAATTCGATCAGTGAATCAAGGAAAGCTATTTGGTTCCATGCCCTGTTACGAACCCTGTTCATCGTTGCCGTATCTGTTTGCAGGTCTTCGAGCAAGCTTCGCATATATTGCTTCTCCCGCTGGTGCTCGATATAATGCTCCCGTTGATTTTCTGCCAGGAAACCGCAAAACACAGCAAAGAATAACATTAAAAACTCCCAGAGATAATGGGTCCATTTTTTTCTTTCAGTATGTGTCTCGCCTGAGGCGAGATGTGCGTGGTGATGTACTTCCATGTTTTAAATTATGAAATATTTCCTTCGAGTTTCTCGATCGTTCTTTTGGCAGCAGCAAGCCGGATCCTCTTATTCTTTTCAACAAGTTTATGTGTTACCCATTTTTCCAGCTTATGATGAAGCGGTACTAATAAAGCTGCAATGCAAACAAGTATCAGGAGCATAAGAACTGGCGAGTGATGAGTGATCCTTTCGAGCGCCGGGTGTATCAATAAATTGATGAATTCAAAAGCAACGAGCAAACCGATGATACCAATAAATTTAATTACTCCTTCATTCACAATAATACTGTGTGATAGTAATAAAAAAATAAGGAGGATAGTGATGATGCCAATACTTATGAATAAATACTGGATCTGTCTTTTTCTTTCTTCTTCCGCTCTTATACCTTTTAGTTCTTCATCCCGCATGCGAAGTTGTTCTACAAAAGCCATTGACTGGATGCGGTTAATTTTTTCCTGGCTAAAAACCGAATCCCGCAGCGACAACTCAAGTCTTGAATAATAGTAAGCACTGTCTGGTTTATCCAATTTATGATATATGGATTGCAATTGACCTGCAACAGCAAGGCCAAATTCATTATTTCTTACTTCCTTGCTTAAAGTGATACAACGCAATGCAATTGCTTTTGCAGGTAAAATTTTGTTTTGTCTTAGCAAGAATTCAATGTACATTTTTTTAGGAGAGTTCCATGGTAAAAACCGGAAATTTGAATCCTCAATAACAACTGCCTTTTTATAAAATACTTCCGCCAACGCTGTATCTCCCATCTTTTCATACACTCCGCCCAAAAAGACATTTGAGGTTGCATCAAAAAAATTACTTTTTAAACGAAGGTTTATTTCCTTTATTTCCTGTGTATAATGCAGAGCCGAATCCAGTTGTTCCGTAGATAAATAATATTTCGCCAGTAAGCTTTGTACCTGGATATTCATAAAAGGATAAATTGGAGAATCGGGACCTGGCAGATTTAACCTTGCTAAATTGATATACTTTAATTGTTCAGCGGCATTGTTCATATAACCATGAATGATGCTTATATCAATATACAGGGAGCTCAATCTTCGCTTATCCTTTGCTTTTTCCGCCAGCGGAACACCATTTAGAAAATATTCTAATGCTTTATTGAAATCGCTTGTCCATGAAAAGTAGTTCCCGATCCAGTTATAACTGATGGCGAGTAATGAATCATTCTTCAGATCCTGCGCAATACTTAATAATCGAAAGCAAAAAGCCGAATCAACTTTAACGCTGCCGCTTGAAAACAATCCTTCCCCAAGCTTATTAAGCAAATCAAATTTTTCAATGGGATTAGTAGCGTTCTCAATTTGGCTTTTTAGACTATCGGCATATTTGTTTTGTGCCATACCGGGATATGCTGTAAAACAAATAATTGAAGCAAAAAATAGTTTTTTCATGAGCAGCCAGACATAATGTGCCCATTTTTTTCTTGCAGTATGTGCATGCACTTCCATATTGGTGGCTTTATAGATCTTTACTACAGGAAGTTTTCTTAGAGAATAGACTATAGCGGGTGGATGATCCTCGTTATTTCTTAATAGGAAAAGATAATTATTTTTTCTGAAGATGAGGAAATGGTTAAACGGTTATTTTTATTTATAGAATCATAACACATTACCACGTTACAGCAGTAATGACGCATGAACATTAACAGGTACTTCCAGTAAGATCATTTTAAATGATATTTTTCCGAATAAAATTTGATCAGCGCAACCGCTTTTTCTCTTAGCCTGATCGTTTGCCGGAATTGAAAACGACAAGCAAAACGATAAACCATTACTTCATTAAAAAAACGATTCAATAACTCTTTATCAGTTGAAATTAAATTCACTTTTCCCGGTTGTGTGCCTTTTGCCCAACTGGTTTCCATAATTTCTGAATAAGCAAATACGGAATTCCGGGTATTCCTTACTCTTGTTTGCATTTCCTGTAAGGAAGTACTTTCTACTTTCAATAGGTATCGTAAAAATTGGTCATAGATGATAATGCTGTCTGCATCCTGCTCTTCCAATAAACGAAGTCCGCCGGCATTTTTTAGTTGTTGCAAAGTTCTATCAGTAAAGATCAGGTCCTGGAAACCGATCGTAGCTGCGTAAATATTATTGATGCAATAATTTGATTGAAGTTTTGAATTAATTGAATCGTGACATAAGTACAAATGATCTAACTGTGTCTCTTTTACCTGGTACTGAGCTATAATATGAGAAAATCCGGCCGTATCTGTTTTTAGATCTTCGACAAATGATCTTATATATTGCAGGCCCCGTTTATGTTCGATATAGTGCTCCCGCATATTTTCTACAAAAAATCCCAGCGTAACTGCAATAAAAAGCATGAAGAACTCCCAGAAATAATGTGTCCATTTTTTTCTTTCAGTATGTGTGTGAGCATGTACTTCCATAAATTTTATTTCATGTGGTATTCTTTTTTAATCATGTCAATTAGTTTTTTGCATGCTTCCAATGCCGGTTTTTGCTGCTTCAGCAATTCGTTGCATGCTCCCTGATATACTCCCATAATGTTAATAAATTCCTGATCTGTTTCCGGCGTTCGATTAAAGATCTCCGCTTCAGCCTCAGTTAAAACGGTTGCTGAATCTATCAGTTTTTGAAACCGGAAATGTTTTATCATGTAAGGAATAACATGCTCCTCAAAAAGCTTGTCAACCCCAACGGCATCTACGCTTGCCCTGGGAATAACTATTTCATAATATCTCTGAAGTTTGGTTGTAAGGGTATCATCTTCTATATATCGAAGACTACCGGATGCTTTCATCTGATCATAAGTAGTTGTTGTAAATTGTGATTTATATCCTTTTAGTAACTCAGAGAAAGCCTTCATAATTTCAAAAGAAGAGGATGAGCGAGCCCCGGTCATCACAGATAAAAAATCAGCATATTTCTTTTTCCTGTCCTCCAGCCGTTCGATTCTTTTGTTTAAAAAAACAGAATCTTCTCCTAAATCTGATAACAATCTTTTAGCAAATTTTTCTTCTCTTTTGTGTTCTACCATATGCTCTCTTTGGTTCTCTGCTAAAAAACCACAGAACACGGCGAGAAACAACATTAAAAACTCCCAGAAATAATGTGTCCATTTTTTTCTTTCCGAATGAGCATGATGGTGTACTTCCATAATTTTTTATTCTAGATGATACTTTTCATTTATGGTAGCGAGCAAGTTCGTCGCCTGTTGCAATAATTTTTTTGAATCCCGGCGCATCCCTTTGACGATAAGTTTTATCGTGTAAACAGTAAAGTTTAGATCCCCAAGATCCTGTTTACTGAAAGCAAGAAGTGGAGGATTGCCAGCGGGCCGGTGTGAGATATTATTTTCATCCAGCATTCTATCAAAAATGAGTGAGTTAAAAATCCTCCTGGCAAATGTGCGGTATTCGTGGGATATCAACGTTTCCTGTTCCCCAAGTTCCTCGAGATTGCGTACACTTACATCATAATGAGTAATGCTGTCAACCACGGTGCGGTTTCGGATCAACCGTAACCCTCCTGAATTTTTTAATTGCAGTAGGGTGCCATCGTTTGCAGTAAACTTAATATCCACCAATCGTGCGGTATGTATAGCATTAAAATAAATATCGCTCCCGTAAGTTGCAAAATTGGGTAAGTTGATCAATAGAATTAATGAATCAAGACGTTGAATTTTCTCGTCTCTTTTCTCAATGACCGAATTCAATTGAATAATGTCTGCCTTTATATCATCCACCAATGAACTTATAAATTGCTTTTCCCTGTCCTTTTCAATTTTATGTTCTAAAGCGTATTCCGCGAGGAAACCACAAAACACGGCAAGGAACAACATCAGGAACTCCCAGAAATAATGGGTCCATTTTTTTCTTGAAGTATGTGTCTCGCCTGAGGCGAGATGTGCATGATGGTGTACTTCCATAAAATTCTAGTTCATGTGATACTCTTTTTTAATTAACATCAATAGGTGATCAGCTATTTTTCTAATGCTTTCCTGCACCTGCATATTGCTCACCACAACAAAGCGGTAAGTTACCAGGCTATTCAGGTATTCACCTGCATCCTTTGAATTATATGCAATTGTTCCGGATGCGTCTGTTCTCAGCTTATTATTATTAAAATAGCTCGTATCTGCATAGATGTTAGAAAGCATAGTGCCGTCTATCATCTTATAAGATAACCGAACGGCATATCGCATCTCATCTGTTTCATAGGCATCACGCAATGCCATTCTTTTTATTTGCTGGTCATAAAGCTGGATGGAATCAACAACATTCCTTTTTCGTATCAGCCGGAGCCCACCGGCATTTTTTAACTGATCAAGCGTACCGCTATTTTCAAAAAATGCTACATGTCCCCTCAAATCATTCAGTAACTGTATGCCACGCACGGAAATGGTCGCTGAAGTATTTTTAGCCAAATAGTTATTGAATGAATCAATAGAACTGATGCGGGCAAGCCGAAAAGTTTTTATTCTTGACAATTGTGCAGTGTCTGCATCAATATCCTTTATAAGCGATTCAATAAATTGTTTTTCCCTGTTATGTTCAATTGTATGTTCAAGATAATACTCAGCAAGGAAACCGCAGAACACGGCCAGGAAAAGCATTAGAAACTCCCAGAAATAATGGGTCCATTTTTTTCTTGAAGTATGTGCATGATGATGTACTTCCATATTTTAATCTTTTTTAAAATAACCGTAGAGGAATGCTGCTGCAAACCCTACAATTATATAAATGATCATCCGGATCATGCGGCCTTTGTTTTCGGGACTCATATAAAACTGATTTATTTGTAATATAGTGAAAGAAATAAATTTTTATCGATTAAAA
>Ga0247748_1000010_pt1 | contig 9610 bp, 5 predicted proteins | sample UWRJS064202C5_FD_180931 | JGI IMG/M metagenome (GOLD analysis project Ga0247748, IMG submission 180931) | Soil microbial communities from Arlington Agricultural Research Station in Wisconsin, United States - UWRJ-S064-202C-5 | ecosystem: Environmental > Terrestrial > Soil > Agricultural land... | reverse complement strand
GGCGTAGCCGCATCTCGCCGACCCCGCCGCCTGGGGTGACACTGTCTATATCGCCTGCGGGCGTGACCATCCGTCGTGGAAGGTGACGAACCAACCGGCCGCTGGCAACCTCGGCGCCGCTCGGCCGGTATCAGGGGTCGCCAACTGGAATCCCAACTACGCGCTCCCGCTGCGGGCGTCGCTGCCTGCCGCCGAACATCTCGAACCCCACGGTGGCTATCTGTTCGCGGCGCACACCAAAGAAGATGGCGTCGTTCATCACAATCGGATTCGGTGGTCACACCCCGACGAGCCGGAGGATTGGCACGTCGAAGACTTCATCGACATCGAGCAGGGCGGCGGGCGCATCACCGCCATCCGCTCCTTCCAAGATCACCTGCTGATCTTCAAGTCGGATTCGATGTGGGCGCTGTACGGCTACGACTCGGACTCGTGGCAGTTGGTCAAGGTCGCCGGGGCGACCGGCACGCCGTCGCCGAGCGCGGTGACACGTTCCGAGGATGCGATCTACTTCTTCTCGGCGTCGGGACGCAACGCGATCTACGCCTACCAGGGCCAGTCGCCGATCAACATTTCCGAACGGTTGCGTGGCGCGCTCGACCGTCTCACCAGTGGCATCGACATCTGGCTGAGTTGGCTCGGTCGTCGGCTGTGGTGCTCGGTGCCGTGGGACTCCGAGGCGAACGACAACTCGCACGGGTCGTGTCTCGTCTTCGATCCACAGATCGGCCAGGGCGGCTGCTGGATTCGACACAAACCCGCCCACGGCACGATTGCCTGCACCGTCGAATACTCCGACGTCGTCACCGAGTTCCCGCTCGTCGTGACGTGCGGCTGCACCGGGGTGGCGGGTGTGCTGGCAGTCGGCGCAGAGCCCAACATCGCGGGTGATGTGATGGTGCAGGCACAACCGGCAGTCGGATTCCGCTGCCACTACCGCACCAACTGGAAGAACCTGGGATGGCCGGACCTGTCCAAGTCGTGGCTGCGGCCACGCATCATCGCTCGCATCCCGCCAGAAGTGACCGACGTGCGGATTTCGACGTACTGGAACTACGACTCGACCAATGAACGTCGCTCGCACGTCTTCTCGATGGACGTATCTGGCGGTGTCTTCTGGCGTGCGCTCGGTGCCGCCGATCCGAAAGGTGGCGGCTTCGATTGGGGCGACGGTACGAAATGGACGTCGGGCGTGCGTCAAGGCGACGTGATCACGCGCCCAAAGACTGCCAATCCGGCGACGCGCGGTACATCATTGGGGTGGGCGCGGGCCGTGCAACTGCAGTTCGAGCCCAATGACTACACCGAGGCTCACGCGTGGGGCGTCGATGCCGTCGTTCTGAAAGTCAACGTTCGCCGGTTCACGACATAGGGGCACCACATGACAGCAATGCCGCCGCTGCGGAACATTCTCAACGACACACCCGCCACGGCTGTTGACATCGACTGGAACTTCCAGACGGTCGAGGACTACGTCGCTACCGACGTGGTCAAGCGCGACGGCTCCGTGGCGATGGAGGCACCGCTCAACCTGAACGGGCCCGCTCCGTCGCAGCCGAGCCACGCCATCACCAAGGGCTACGTCGACACCCAGATCATTCCGATTGGAACGATCTGGCAGTTCGCTGGTGATGCGCCACCGCCGCAATGGGCGCTGTGCGACTGGTCCGAGCACTCGTCAACTGACCCGGCATGGGTGCCGTTGTTCAGTGTGATCGGCTTCAAATACGGCCAGAACGGCAGCAACTTCCGACTCCCCGATCTGCAGGGCCGCGTCCCTGTCGGTCGTCTCGCCGGGGACGGGCTGTTCGGGGCGCTCGGCCAGAAAGCAGGCAGCCGCGATTCGATCGTGCCCACCCATGATCACACCGGTCGGCTCGACGTCTACACCGGCAACATCACCGCCGACCACACCCACGGGATGTCGAACCACCAGCACTACGTCGAGCACCAACACGATCTGCAGAACCACAGTCACGACAGCAACGTGCGCAATGGCTACTCGATGTACAGCGGCAACCTGCCGGGTGCGACGAACGCGATTTACCCGCCGCACGGCAATACGGCGCTCGTGTTCAGCGCCGAACGACAGACCGCTGTGACCGTGGACATCTTGCCGGGAGCGCAGCATCAGCAGACCGCCGGTCCCAACACCAACGTCACCGGCTGGATGATGTCGCGTGCGTGGAGCGACGGCCCAAACATCGGCTCGACCGGTGGTGTCAGCGCCAATCACCAACACCCGATCAACTCCGAAGTCGTCGTGCGGCCCAACGGCGTCTCGCCCACCAACGGCAACGTGCAGCCCTACACCGTGACCAACTTCATCATCAGGATCGCGTGATGGCGACGTTCTCCCCTTACGACGCAGGGGGCTACGAGCGCCAGAAGAATCAGGTCGAATACGACTACGGCAACAACGTGGCGACCAACGCCTACGGTCGCTTCCTCGGCCAGCAACGCGGTTCACGCAATCTGACCGACATGTCGACGAACTTCGGACGGGCGATCCCGAAGTACAAAGCGCAGTTCGGTCAGCGCGGCATCGCCGGGCCCGGCGTCCGTTCCGGCGTGCAGCACCAGGCGATGACGAACTACCTCGGCGACTACGCCCAGCAGTACGGGCGAGCGCAACAGGACATGACACAAGAAGCACAGCAGTACGACCTGAAAGAGCAGCAGTACGGCGCCTTCCGTCAGCAATCATTGGCTGACATCGAGGCGCAGAAGGCGCAGTCGATCGCCAACGATGCTCAGGCGCTCGAATATCTGCGACAACTCGTAGGAGGAATCTGATGGGATGGGGCGTACCGAGCCCGTGGAAGAAGCCGGTTGCGAAGCCGGTCGCCAAGCCGGTCGTGCAGCCGTGGCAGAAGTGGGGTGGCGGGACGACAGCCGCACCGCGCACGACCCCCAAGCCGTATGTGCCGCCGCCGAAGGGCACGCCGTCGTCGCCCGTGCCCCAGACGTACTCGGTGACGCCGATCGTGCGTGGCATTCAGGAATGGCAGAAGCAGAACCCGAACGCCACCGACTACTGGCACCAGTACGCGCCCAACGGCAACACCGACATCGGCACGATGATGCGCGAAGACCCCGAGGGCTACCTCGCCGCCTACCGCGCCTATAACCCGATCGACGGTGCCGTCAACCCGCTCGGCCTGCCGCCCGGCTACGGCAGCAGCGGTGGTGGCGGTGGCGGCGGGGGCGGCGGGGGCGGCGGTGGTGGTGCCGCGGGCCCGCAAGGACTCGACCAGGCGACGCTCGACTACCTCGGCAGCATCATGGGTCTCGGCAAGCCGCGCGACATCAACTACGAGGCGATCGACCTGCCCGATCCCAGCGAGTACATGAAGTGGGACAACAGCCTCTACAACACCGCGCGTCAGGGCGTGGCGACCGGCATCGAGGGCATCCGGGGGCGCGGCAATACCGCCTTCGATCAGGCGCAGGGCGAACTCAGCCGCTACGTCAATCCCTACGAGGGTGGGCTACAGACCCGCAACCCTGACCTGCAGGGCCAGATGGGGGCGATGATGCAGGCCAACGGCGTCAGCCCGCCCCAGGTCGGTCAGACCGATTGGCAGGGGGCGCAAGCAGATCGTGGCATGGCGAGCACGCTGGCGATGCTGGCAGCTACCGACCAGGCCCGCCAGGCGGGCAATCAGCGGGCGCTGGCGGGCGACCGCACGACGTTCGAGCAGAACCTCGGCCTCGAAGGCAACATGTTGAACACGGGCGTCAACATGGCCGAAGCGAAGGGCAAGGGCGCCTTCGATCAGGGGCTGCAGTCGGCGCAGTACGCGGCGGCGCAGCAGGAGGCGCTGCAGAACTGGCAGCGACGCAATACGGTCGGCGACACCAACGCTGGTGCCAACAACTCGTGGATGCAGAACGCCATGAACGCATGGCTCGGTCTCGTCGGACAGAAGGCGCCGGGCGTCACGCTCCCCGCCAACGGAACACTCCCGTGGGCGGTGTGAGATGAGCTACGACGACTACTACAGCGACCCGTACTACGACGACGCGTCGTACTACACGCCCGAACAGTTGGCGATGATGCAGCAGATGATGGCTGCGGGCACGCCGTCGTTCGATCCGATGATGGGTATGGACCCGACGATGACCGGCATGTTCGGTGGCATGGCGATGCCGCAGATGGACACGAAGGGCCGCGTCCAGCCGTACGACCTGGGTGTGCAGACGCAGTTGACGAACTTCGGCCAGGACATTGGCTCGTCGATCGGCAACAACATGATGGCGTACATGGCCGGGCCCGGCTCGTACGCGCCCGGTGCGCTTGATCCCGTTTACGACGAGAAGCCGCTGAACCTCACGCAAGGTCCCCAACTGCAGATGTTGAGCCAGTCGGGAGGCATCAGGGGCACGATCGCCGATCTGATCCTCGGCGGCATGAACGCCGGGCAGGCCGCAGCGCGCGTGCGCCAGATGTTGAAGAACCCGGAGAAGTACGCCAACATCATCACCCCCGCCGAAGCGGCGCAGATGCGCAGCGAGTTGGACGTACTCCCCGCCGACCCGATGAACGGCGTCGAGGAAGCGCCCGACTACAACTCGATCGGCAAGATCGCCGATTCGATCTACAGCCCGTATCTGCAAGAGCAAGGGATGCTCAACCAGCCCAACGTGCGCCTCGGCCCGGACGGTCAGTACGTCCAGGTCGCCCAGCGCGATTCGCCGCAGATGGAGTGGTTGAAGAAGATGGGCCTGCCCGACCCGCGGGCCAGCTACGACGTGCAGTACGCGTTGGAGTCCGACCCGACGTTGGTGGGGATGCTCAACTCGGTCGCCTCCACCCAGGCCGAGCGCGACATGATGCGCACCGAGTTCGAAGATCGTTTGAAGCGCACCAAGAAGTACCGCGACGACGACGTCAAGAACAAGGCCGCTGACGCCAAGCAGATGGAGCGCTACTACGGCGCCACGAAGCAGGCGATGGCCGACTACTTCGGCGCCGCCTCACGCGGCCAGGCGCAGCGCCCCGAGATGCCGGGCGCAGCGATCGCAGCGGCGATGACGCCCGAGCAGACGCAGCAGGCGTACAACGAGCGCAACCGCGAGGGCACGCCCGACTGGCTCGGCGGCGGCAAGAGCATTCTCGATTCCGCCAAGGGTCTCGCCTCCGGCGTCGGCGACTACGCCAGTCAGACGCTGCAGCGCGTCGCGGGCAGGCCGATCGCTCCGCGTGGTGCGCCGAACCTGCCGACCAACATCGGTCCGCTCCCCAACTCGTCGTCGCCGCCCGCCACCATCAACGGTGTCACGCTGGAACTGCCGGATCGCCCCCTCACGTCGGACATGACCACCGGCATGAACCCCGAGGGCTACTCGATGATGGATCAGATTCTCGGCAGGCCGATCCGCGACGTTGCCAACTACAACAAGCGGCGCAAGGTCGACGAGGCGATCAGCCCCGCCAGCCGCGCCGCGATGTACATGGCGGCGCAGAAGAACCTCGACCAGCGCGGCGTGGGAGCGATGACGAAGTACATGCTTGGCCTCGCGCCCACCGTTGTCGCCGGACGTCAGGGTCGCAGCCCGCGTACCGACGCCATCCAGCAGCGGCTCGCCCCGCTCTACCAAATCGGTGCGCTCGGACAGCGCGCGTAGTGGTCCGCGTCAACCCCCTCGCGCAGTACCAGCAGGCGATCTACAACGCCAGGGTGCCGCCACGCGCCCGTGGCGGGGTGACGTTCATGCCGCCTGTGCCGGTAGCGCCGCGACGCGCTCAGCGCGCTGCTGCTCCGATCGCCGCACGCCAGGCGGCGATGGGGATGTCACTGGCGGATCGCATCCGCGCCAACGACGACGTGTTCGCTCAGGACGCGCTCGAAGGCAACGCCCCCGAACAGGGCGGCGGCTTCAAAGAGGATGCGGTCCACGGCCTCGGCTGGATCGTCGGCAACCCGGTCAGCCGGGCGATCCTGAAGCCGTTGGAGGTACTCGACTACCCCCGCGCAGCGGTCGTCGGCGGGATTCGCCAAGGGTTGGAGTCGGACCTCGCGGAAGGCGCCAACCGCGCCCTGGCGAAGCTGCCGGGGATCGACTACACGCCGATCGCACGCCCCGAGGACAACGAGGCGGGCTTCCAGTGGAGCGAGATGTGGCGCGACATCAAGAAGCACGAGGGCTTCGGCACGTCGATCGTTGAGCCGCAGTTCGGTCCCGAAGGCCGCGATTGGAACATCTGGGCCCGGCGCGGTCTCGGCTTCGCAGGTGACATCGGCGCCGACCCGTTCTCGTACCTGTCGATCGGCACGCACGCCGCGCCGGGCACCGAGGCCCGCATCAGCGCCATGAACAAGCTGCTCGACGCCCAGAACGCGGCGAAGATCGAAGGGCGCGCCGCGACCGAGGCCGCTGAGACCGCCGACGATTGGGCGCGTCTGATCGGTGGCACCGGAGCCGACGAGGCACAACAGGCAACTGCCGCCGCCGCCCAACAGGCGCAGCAGCGACTCGAAGACCTGACCACGATCCGCGGTCAGGACGCTCAGAGCCTGATCGGTCGGCGCGGTGTCAACGTCGCCACCCCCGAGCAGTTGCGGGTGATGGGTCAACAGCAGCATGCGATCCGCTTCGGCGGCGTACCGATCCCCGGCGCAGCGTCGGAGGCGGCGTCGCGGGCGATGTCGCGGATGCTGTCGCCCGGCAAGGAACTGTTCACCCGCACCGCAGGCGCGCAGGGACGCAAGCTGTTCAATCCGACCGGCGTGCTCGGCCAGAAGCTGGCTCCGGCGACGGAGCGCATCCTCACGGGCGAAGGCCCGCTGTCGATGGAGAAGGCGTTGCGCACCCACGCCGTCGATCAGGCGATGCGCCTCGCACGCGGCGAGTTCCGTGCCCCGGCGCGTCAGTTCCTGCATCAACTCGACGAGAGCCTGCAGGGCATCTCGCGTGAGGATCGTGCGGCGCTGGTGAAAGCAGCCGAGGAACAGGGCGTCGAGAACTCGACCACGAAGATGGCCGAGAACATGATCGCCACGATGCGGGCGATGGGGCTCGACCCGCCCGAGTTGAAGCCGTGGGCGCTACCCAACGGGGCGCAATCGAAGTACGTCATGCCGCACGTCCTGAGCCGCGATGCGTTCCGGTTCTTCAACAAGCTGCGCAAGGGCGACAACCCGCTGATCGACTTCATCCGGCGCGACCTCGGCGTCACCGACAAGGACTTGCTCGAAGAAGGCGGCTTCCTGCAGCGGCGCCTGTTCCGTCCCAACGCGGACGGCTCGCCGCAGGTGTTCAAGATCGGCAAGGACGAAGTCACGATCACCACCGGTTCGGTCGCCGAGTTGGAGGAGAAGCTGGGTGGGCTCCTCCGTCAGCACGGCTTCGAAGGCAACCTGTACGAGTCCAATCCGGTCGAGGCGTGGCGGCGCTACATCAAGTCGACCGAGAAAGACGTCGCCCGCAACGTGGCGTTGAAGCACGGTGCCGAGAACTTCGGCATGGAGGGTCTGCGCAACAAGCCCGAGGCGCCGCGCTCGTACGACCCCTACGGCCGCGACTTGAAGATGCAGCCCGCCGAAGGCGAGACCGATCCGCGCTACATCCGTGGTGAAGCCACGTCACGGCGTCCGGCCGACACCGACGTGTACGAGATGGTCGCCGACGACAAGGCCACCGAGGCGCGCAACAAGATCATCACCGAGGGCGGTGACAAGAACGTCCATCAGCAAGTGCTCGGTGAGTACCGCGAAGCGGCTCCTGCCGTCCGCGAGAACCTCGCACATCAGATCGAGGCGACACGCGAGTACACCGAGGCGGCGTTCGACAAGGCCCGCGCCCAGAGCGCCAAGAAACTCACGCGTGCTGAGAAGATCGTCAGCGACACGCGCGCCACCGTCGACAAGTTGGAGACGGAGTACGTCGAACTGCTCAAAGAGGCGTCGGCCAACGATCGACTGATCGAGGCTGGACAGAGTGCGATCCACGGCGTCCGTTCCCAGACACCGAAGAACATCAAGCGCGCGATTCAAGAACGCCTCGATGAAATCGCCCGCCAACTCGAACACGAGCGGGGCCGGTTGGAGTCGCTGCAGGGCGGCTTGAAGCACGCTTTGGAGGCCAGCGAGCAGAAGCAGATCGACGATCGGTTGGAGGCGTTCGCCTCGCGCCACGAAGCGGTGCTGCGCGCCGAGAAGGATTTGGAATCGACGCGCAAGAAGGCCACGGCAGCGGTCGCCAAGCGCATCGACCGTGAGACGAAAGGCCGCGACCATCTCATCAGCGAGATTGAGCATCGCCAGGCCCAGGAGTTCGTCGGCCGTGGCGACAACGCCCGGTCGCGTCGTGCTGCTGAGTTGCTCGAACGGCGTGACTCGCTGACCGCCCAGGAGGCCATCAGGCGCAACCAGGCGCTCGATCTGCAGCGCCAGGCGGAAAGGATCGAGGAAGCCCTCTCTCGTCGCACAGGGGGCAGTACACCACGAACTGAGGCACGTCAGGCTCGTATCGAAGCCGGTCAAGTCAATCAGGCTGCCGAGGCGCGTCGTCTGCGGCGGCAGGCACGGGTCGAGACCAACCGTGCCAACAAGCTGGCCGACGATCTGCGTGACGCTGAGCGCCGGATCAAGGACGACGACTGGCTGAAAGCGCAGCGCGTCGTCGAGCAGTACGCCGAACAGCAGGAGATGATCAACGGCTACTCGAACGCTGCCACGCGTGTCGACATGCGAGCCGCCCAGGGACGGCTCCACGCCGCTCAGGCAGACATGCGCAGCTACGAACTGGACGAGAGCCTCGCCGCCAAAGCCGCCGCCGAAGCGAACAAGACGCCGTTGCAGCGAAGTGAAGATCGGTTGACCGAAGCGATCGGCGCCAAGCCCGATGTCAGCTACGCCATCAGCCCGCCCGACGATCTGCCCGGTGGCGAAGAAGGGCTACATCGCATCATCCTGACGACCGAGGCAGCGCCGCCGAAGGGTGAAGCCGCTGCCTCGACGTTGCCGGAATGGATGCAGGGTTCGACGCCCAATGCCCGCACCGGTACCGACCCGGCCGACCCGCAGTACGTCTCGTCGTTGATATGGAGCGCCAAGTCCGGCGAGGTCATGATGATCAGCGTCGACGAGGCGTTCCGGCGCAAAGGCATCGGCACTCGGATGTACGACTACGCCACCGAGTACGCCAAAGAGAACGGCCTGCAGCCGCCGCAGCATTCCAGCATTCAGACTGCGATGGGCAAGCAATGGGCGCCCGAGTCCGACAAGCAGATCGCATGGTGGTCACGCAACCCGGAGAACACGAAGGGGCTCAACAGCTTCGCGGCCGAGAAGGCGCGCAACCTGCTCGACTCGCCCGAGGCGCGCGAGTACGTCGCCGACGAAACGATCGCTTCCCATCTGCGTGACGAGATTCGCAAGATCGAGAACCCAGCCGAAGACACCACCCCGGTCGATTGGACCGAGATAGGGCACAAGCCGCCTGGTGGTCAACCGCCCGCCAACCGTGCATGGAGTTCGCACAACTCCCGCCGACGCCGCCTGATGGGCGAGATGGAGCGCGTCCGCGACGAGGCGTACTTCACCAAGCCGCCCGACATGTACGGCAAGTCCGTCAAGCGCGCAGGCAAGAAGCGCCTGCGGGG
>Ga0247748_1000007_pt1 | contig 10752 bp, 10 predicted proteins | sample UWRJS064202C5_FD_180931 | JGI IMG/M metagenome (GOLD analysis project Ga0247748, IMG submission 180931) | Soil microbial communities from Arlington Agricultural Research Station in Wisconsin, United States - UWRJ-S064-202C-5 | ecosystem: Environmental > Terrestrial > Soil > Agricultural land... | reverse complement strand
CGCCGCGCTTCGGCACCATTCGCGTCGTGTGGATATGCTCGGGCTTCTGCCTTCGCCGCTTCTTTTCTCTCAGCTTCTCCCTGATCCAGTCTTCGAGATCGGCGACTGAGTCGCAGCCGACGCACAATTTGACGAGATGAAGTGGCATAATGCAGGCCCGGCGAGCGCAAAATCCCATGAATAGCCCATGCATAACGGGCAAATGACCTATGGGAAAGCCGTTGGCGGACATTTTCCCCGTGCACGCAATAATCCGAGGGCAAAATCCAAGGGTTTCTTAACGCGCCCCGATTAGGACTTTGGTGCAATCAGCGATGGGAACCCGCGAATGGCCACTAGCGCGATCATGCGCCGCGAGATCGCCGACGACCGGCTGTTCACAACGGGCGTCATTGCGGGCTTGGCCGCCGCTGCCGCGATAGTCCACACCTTCACGCCGCTCAATCACGACGTGGCCTATTTCGTTGCGCTCGCCGGGCGGCTGCTCGATGGCGGCAGCTTCGGGAGAGAGATCATGGATATGAATCCACCGCATGTCTGGTGGATCAGCGCGGTACCAGTATGGATCGCCCGACACGTCGGTCTGCGGATCGACGCCGTCGCAGCTGTATTTACAGCGCTTATGGCCGCCCTATCGGTCATCGCGGTCGAACGACTAGTCAACTTTGAGCGCTTCGCCCGTAATGTGTTCCTTCCCCTTGTAGCCTGCCTAGTTCTGTTTGCCCCCGGCTACGACTTCGGGCAGCGCGAGCACTGGATGCTGCTCCTCACGCTACCTTACGTCGTCGCGTGCGCCTGTCGCCTCAATGGCACACAGTTGCCATCCGCGAGCGGCGCCGCCATCGGGACAGCGGCGTGCCTTGGCTTTTGCATCAAGCCCTACCTCCTGCTGGTGCCGGTGGCTTGCGAAATATGGATTTTGGCGCGAACGCGGCGACCAAGCCTGTTGCTTCGTCCCGAAACTACCGCCATGGCCGTCACCGGCCTTGTTTATGCGGGACTGATAGTGGTCTACGCGCGGTCCTACCTCGAGATCGAGGTGCCGACCGCCCTGCTTGGGTATTGGACGTACAAGAGCCCTATGCTGGACGTCTTAATCACGGCGATTGTCCTGCTGGCTCCAACGGCCATGCTGCTCTTGATTGTCCATCGGTCGCGCCGCCAAAACGATCGAATCCCTGCGCTCGCTAAGGTCTGCGCGGTTGCGGGGGCCGCAAGCCTCGTCGCCGCACTGATCCAGATGAAACCGTGGTCCTATCATTTCCTGCCGGGCATCGTGTTTTTCGCGATCGCTGCAGTCGCCCTCCTGGTCGCGGGACGGTCATGCACTGACAGGCGGTCGCTCCGGCGGATTGCCTTCGCGATGATTGTCACCATGGCCGTCGTGCCCACGGGGTTCGAATTGGCGCGCGCCATGGCCGCCGTGCCCACGGGATTCGAGTTGACGCGCGCCTTCGAGGCCGATTCCGGCCGCGTAAATCAGCTTGCGGCCGTCTTCCGCAGCAATCCCGGGCCGAACAGGACGGTATTCGGGTTCACGACGTCGCTGCGGGACGTATTTCCAGCGGTGATTGCCGCCCAGGTCGAATGGGCCGCGCCGTTCTGCTGCGAGTATTTGATCGCTGCCGCCGTGCGCGCGGACGATGCGCCGGCCGCCGACCGGGCAAAAATAAAGGCAGCGGGATTGAATCAGGCCGAAATCGCTATCGCTGCGGTACGCATCAAACAACCGGGAGTTATCGTAGTTGCAACGGGCGACGACATGCTCGGCTTCAATGGCCGCCGCTTCGACTACTTGGAATGGCTTGAAGCGCATACCGACTTCGCACGCGTGCTTCTGCAATATCGCGAGATTAGTCCGATTGGCCCATTTCGTGTCTTCGTCAGGAAGCAGTCGCCGGTGTAATGACCATCACCCGCGCGCCTTCGGCGACCTGTGAGTCTTTGGCAACGAAAACTTCGGCTATGGTGCCCTCAATCGGAGCCACGACCGTATGTTCCATCTTCATGGCCTCGATCACGGCGACACGTTGGCCACGCACGACGCGGGCATCTTTCTCCACAAGTACGGCCAGCACCTTGCCATGCATTGGCGCACGCACCAGCCCGCTTTTGTCCTGGTCGCCGGCTTCGGCAAGACTAGGGTCACGCAGGCTCACTTTGGTCTGCCGACCGTGGCGCAGCACGAAAACAGCATCCGAGCCGGCGATCGCTAATGCATCCGACGCGGGTGCGACCCCCTCCACGGACAGCTCAGACCCTTTGGCGGTGTACACAACCTCAGCGACGGCCGCCTCACCATTCGCGACTATGGGCAATGTCAGCCGCCGCGTGCCGGACATTTGAAATGCGTCAGCGACATCCCAGGGCGATTGCGTTTCCTCGGTTATGTCCTCCGGCGGGTCCGATGCTGGGAGGTGATCCTGCGCCAGCAGCCACTGGGCCCCGAACGCGGCTGCGCCGCGATCAAGCCCGTGGGGTACTGCACCTAACTCCACAAGATTCCCGTCTATGAAGCCTGTATCGAAATCGCCTTTGCGAACCGGCGCCGCGCGGCAAAGCGCCACGAGGAATCCAATATTGCTGCGCGGACCCGCCACGATTGTCCGCTCGAGCGCCACAGCCAGCCGGTCGAAGGCTTCATCCCTTGTTTGCCCGCGACTGATCAATTTCGCGACCATCGGATCGTAGAAAGGTGTCACTTCGCTGCCACGCTCCACCCCCGTATCGATACGTAGCCCGTCGATTTCTGGAAATTGCAGGTCGACGAGCCGGCCCGTCGACGGCAGGAAACCGCGCTCCGGGTCCTCGGCATAGAGTCGCGCCTCAACCGCGTGCCCCTTGGAGGCGATCTGTTCCTGCGTCAAAGGCAATTTTTCGCCAGCCGCTATCCGAAACTGCCATTCCACCAGATCCAGCCCGGTCACCGCTTCTGTGACTGGATGCTCCACCTGAAGCCGCGTGTTCATCTCCATGAACCAGAAACTGCCTGCTTTGAGGCCGTTGGTAGCATCGGCAATGAATTCCACGGTTCCCGCGCCGACGTAGCCCGTCGCTTTTGCTGCCGCGACTGCTGCTGTGCCCATGCGCGCCCGCAGTTCTGGGGTCATTCCAGGCGCCGGCGACTCCTCCATGACCTTCTGATGGCGCCGTTGCAGCGAACAATCGCGTTCACCGAGATGAATGGCGTTGCCATGACGGTCCGCAAAGATCTGGACCTCGATGTGACGTGGGCCCGCAACGTATTTTTCGACCAGCACGCGCGCGTCGCCGAACGAGCTTTTGGCTTCCCGCTGCGCCCCTTCCAGCGCGGCATCGAAATCGGCATGGCGCTCCACACGGCGCATGCCTTTGCCGCCACCGCCCGCGAGGGGTTTGACGATGACGGGATATCCGATTTCATAGGCCTTCTGTTTGAGGAACTTCGGCTCCTGCAGTTCACCGTGATAACCGGGTACGACGGGCACGCCCGCTTTTTCCATCAGCGTTTTGGCATGATGTTTGAGACCCATGGCCCGTATGGCTGATGCAGGCGGGCCGACAAACACTATGCCCGCGTCTAGACAGGCCTCGGCGAAGTCGGCGTTTTCGGACAGAAAACCATAGCCGGGATGGATGCACTCAGCCTGCGCCTGCTTGGCTGCTGCGATCAGCTTATTGATCACTAGGTAGCTTTCGGCTGCCGGCGCCGGCCCGATTGCATATGCTTCGTCGCACTGCCGAACGTGGAGCGAAGTTGCATCCATTTCGGAATAGACCGCGATCGTGCGTATCCCCATCCGCCGCGCGGTCCGGGCGATGCGACAGGCAATTTCGCCGCGATTGGCAATCAGGACTGATTTAAACATGAGGCCGCGCCGGTTGGCCCCGTTACTAGTGCGCGGGCGGGGACACCGCCTGGCTCTGCGGCCGCTTCGGTGGCACAGGCGCAGTGGTGCCTGTTTTCTCCGTCGCCGCGTGAGCGCCCTGGGGGCTCGCCGGCTCCTTGGGGGGTGGCGGCTCGACATTCATGATGCTGACGGGCGGGATCGATGCCGAAGATGGAAAGTCGTAGCGGCTGTCGAGAGGATGCGATGGGGACAGCGGCTCCGGAGCCGAAGCGACCGGCGCCGTTCCGGGTGCGGAGGCCTGTGGTACATTTTCAGGCGCAGCTTCGCCCTTCCCCCATGCGGCCGCGTACCGGGCAACATAGGCATCGAAAGCGTGGACCTTGAAATTGGCTTTGAGCGTGGACGCGTCGTGAAGCATGGCAAATGCGGCACACTTCTCGACCGTGCAGCCGTCACGGACGGCCAGCACATGCGCGGCTATCCCGAAGCGATCGAGTTCGATTGCACGACGTGTCGGAGCCAACGCCGCCAGCACGTCGGAACCGCCGCGTCCGGCCGTTGCGGCAGCATCCGCCAGCAGCGACAGACGCGCGCTGATATAGCCCACCGCTCGCGCAGCGCTCTGCGGATCCGCGAATACTGATTTTTCACAGGCATTTTCAATTTCCTCGCCGGCCAGGCCGTCGAGGCACGAAAGTGCGGATCCAGGTGCAGTGGCGCTCAGGCTAAGCTGGCTGTTTCGTTCAAGCAGCGCCCGGTCTTCGGCAGCGCGTTCGCTTCGCATCAGCCGGTCGAGGATGCCGAAGACAGCCACCCCCGCGACCGCGATCGCAAGCACAGGCGCCACAATGCGGGATGCATGTCCTTGGGATACGCGCCGGACCGCCAGAATAACCATCACGAAAAACAACGCCGCCAATGCGCCTGCCACGGGGGCCGGCAGCACTAGCGGCGTCGAAAACATCCCGTCCACAAACGTGCTGTTGATCGTTGACATTGGTGTCCGGTCAGCTGCCTGTTGGCGGAAGGGCTATTGGATCTTCGCTCCCGAGACTTTTACCACATTGGCCCATTTCTCGATGTCTTTCCGAAGGTAGGCATCGAATTCCTCGGGGGTTTTAACAAGGGGAACGGCCCCCTGCTTAAGCCAAACTTCCCTTACCTCCGGCTTGTTGATCACTTTGTTGATGTGGCTGTTGAGGAAGGTAACGACCTCCTTCGGCGTGCCCTTCGGGGCCATAATGCCGATCCAGATCGTTGCTTCATATCCGGGAACGGTTTCGGCAACTGTCGGCAAATCCGGCGTCAGTTCGGAGCGCTTTAGGCCAGTCGTAGCGAGCGCGCGAACTTGCCCGCCCTTGGCAAGCGCCGTCATCGTCGTAACCGCGTCGAACATCATCTGCACCGTGCCGGATACCGCGCTGTTTCGCGCGTCGCCGGACGCTTTGTGCGGAACGTGAACGATGTCGGTTTGGCTCATCGCCTTAAACAGCTCGCCCGCCATATGGTAAGGGGTGCCGGGACCGGACGATGCGTAGTTCAGCTTGCCGGGTTCTTTTTTCGCAAGATCGATGAATTCCTTCACGCTTTTCGCCGGCACTGAAGGATGCACAACCATGAGCAGGTCCGAATAGTTTATCGTCGCGACCGGAACGAAGTCCCGCATCAGCTGAAACGGCTTATTCGGTAGCAAGGATTCATTGGTCGTATGCGTATTGGACATCACCAGCAGCGTGTAACCGTCAGGTGCCGACTTTGCGACAGCGTCGGTACCGATAATCGAGCCGGCACCCGGGCGGTCCTCAACCACGAACGATTGCTTGGTTTCCTCGGAGAGATGCTGCGCTAGCACTCTTGCATAGACGTCTGCGGGCCCGCCCGCGCCAAACGGCACGATCAGTTTGACCGGATGGTTCGGATAGTTTTGTGCAGACGCTGGCCACGTCAGAAAAACGGGCAATAAGAATGCGGCCAGACGAAAAGGCGCGCGCATGAATTCCTCCCCTTCATTGACTTGTTTAGGCTGTTTATGACGTTCTAAATCTTACGTTTAGTCCTATGGTGCAGGCACTACACGCCGCCGATTGATCAGGTGTGATGTCGACATCCGCAACAGCATCAGCTGTCGCGGGTGTTGTAATTTCGCCTGCGGCGTTTATTGGCATTAACGCACTTCCGAAGGGCGAAATTCGCGCACCCAGGAGAACTGTAAGCTGGCGCCGAGGCAAAATCGCGACACCGCGATCAGGCGCGGTCGAGCTGGCTTTCTTTGGCGACGCGTTCGAAAGCCTCACCGGAACTCTTGATCCGGTATTGATAGTCGTCACCCTCCGACGGCAACAGCTTCACCACCGTGTAGCTGCCCGTCGCCGCCGCTCGGCCAAACGTCGGCGAGGTGTAATAGACAATCTCGCCAACCTGATACTTGTGCGTGCGGATAGGAATCTCGTGCGCGGCCACCGGCTGCACCGGCGGGCTCTGAGTCCGGATCATCTTTGTTGCAGCGCCCTGCACTCGCGTGATCCGGTTGATTTTGCCAACCGGCGACCGAGCGGATTTCGACGCCTTTTTTGCCGCAGAGCGTACGCTTTTCGTACTCTTTTTGGCGGCACGTCGGGCGGTCTTGGTAGACCGTCCGGCGGTTTTTGCTGAATTTCTGCTCATAACTTCAATATAGCAGCAAATTTTGTTTGCGGGCAAAGTTTTTTCCCAAATAACGTTAGTATTTTCAATAAGTTAGAACACGCTTGGTGACTATGCACGGTTAACGGCGCATGACCCAAAATAGTCCAGTTTGCGGTCAAAATCGGCCCGGCTAGGCATGGAACCGGCAATTGGCCACCGCGTTTTGGGTGGGGCACGAAGAGAAATTTGATGCGCGTCCTCATCGGGATCATTCTTGGCGCCGTCCTGACCGTTGGCGGTGCCTATCTGTACGATTCCCGCACGGTTCCAGGTGCGGCCACTTCGTCAGCCAGCGCACAGCGCCCCATGGTGAACTGGGATGTGGTCAGTACGAAGTGGAACCATTTCACCGAGCGGGCGCGGGCGGAATGGAATCGGATCGCAAGCTAGGGCGACAGAGCTAGCTCGCCGACCCATCAACGCCCTCACGCATTCCAACTCGCAAGGCGTCGACGATTGCCCGGCGGTTCATTCGTGTCCCGTCGTCACCTTCGATCAGCAGTGGCGTCCTGCCAGTATGCTCCAAGTGCCGCGCCCAAGAGAGCGCCTCATCCAGCGTATGCAGCTCCTTGAACAGCGATTGCGATTTTTCCAGCGGTGATACATCTGCGGACCCTTTTGGCCCGCTGTAGACGCGATAAGTCATGACGAACCTCGTGGCTTGGAGCCGTTCGATGCGGCCCACTCTCCCCATTGAATTTGCCCAACAAAGATAACGTGCGAGGCCCCGCGAGGTTTCCGGTGGCGATATCTTATCCGGAACAGCGTGCTATCGTGATGACAAAGGGGGCGGCTCATGAAAGCGGCTTACTACGAACGCAATGGCACGGCTCGTGACGTCCTCAAGGTCGGCGATGTAGAAACGCCACGCCCGGGACCCGGCGAAGTTCGCGTCAAACTCGCCGTGTCAGGGGTCAATCCATCTGACGTAAAGTCAAGGCAGGGCTCCACGCGAAAAATCACCTACCCACGGGTCATACCTCATAGCGACGGTGCCGGCGTAATCGACGAAGTTGGTGAAGGAGTTTCGAAGACGCGGGTCGGCGAAAGGGTCTGGGTATGGAACGGCCAGTGGAAGCGCCCTTTTGGCACAGGCGCCGAATTTATCGTGCTCCCTGCGACCCAGGCGGTCGCGCTGCCCGAAAAGATTAGCTTTGATGCGGGCGCATGCCTCGGCATCCCCGCAATGACTGCCGCGCATGCAATTGCCCTCGCAGACGTCGGCAAAGGCACAACGGTGCTGGTTTCCGGCGGAGCCGGCGCCGTCAGCCAGTACGTTCTTCAGTTTGCAAAGGCCAAAGGCGCGGTCTGCCTCACAACGATATCCTCTCCTGAGAAAGCCAAAGCCGCACAAGAGGCCGGTGCAGACCACACCATAAATTACAAGCGTGACAACGTCGGTGATCGTGTCATGGAACTCACCGGAAAGCGCGGCGTCGACGCCGTGATCGATATGGACTTAACCGCCAATGCCAAACTGCTGCCGGCAGTCCTGCGGCCGAAGGGCAGCGTCATCGTCTATGGCACGGGGCCGGAGGCGACCATTCCAGCGGCTTTCTGCCTGGTCAACTCGATCCGATTGCAGTTTTTCCTGGTTTACGAGCTTGACGCAACTGAGCGTGAACGGGCCATTGCAACCATCGACAGCGCGCTAAAGCAAGGCGCGTTGCTCAACCGGGTGGCGCAGCCGACGTACAAGCTCGAAGATATCGCTGCCGCGCATGAAGCCGTCGAGCGCGGAAGCCTGGGCAACGTGCTGATGGTGCCATAAGGCCGTTACACCGACGGCGCGACCAAAGCTTCCGGAAATCCAGCCGCGTCGAGCGCGCGGCGCACGAGGCCCGACGTTTTCGCCACCTCTAGCAATTCGCTCGCGATCTGCAGCGCGACCGGCCGCCCCTTCGGCACGGCGACTGAAATCCCGGTTTGCTGGAAGTTACCGGAAAGAACGCGCGCGCCTGGAAGTTTCGGCAGCAGCCCGGCGAATGAATCATGCGACAATGCAAAAGCATCGCCCTGCCCCTGCCGCGCCATTTCAGTCATCTTGTCGACACTTGGCACCTCTTCGACGCTGGCATTCGGGGCAGTACGGCGGGCACTGCGAGCCGTCGTCGTGTTCGAAATTGCAACGATCCGGCGGCCGGGCAGATTGACCTCTTCGATGCTTTTTATGCTCGAGCCAGCCGGCACCAAGTATGTGCTTTCGATGAAATAATATGCTGGGCCAAAATCGACGCGCTTCGCACGCTCGGCATCCTGCGGCATGAAAGCAAGATCACAGTCACCTTTAGCGACCGCTTCGGTGACCTGGCCGGAATTGTCGTAAACTTGAAGAGCCAGCGGCAATTTTAGCGCCGCTGCAAACCCGCGGATCAGATCGACGGTAACGCCCTTGACCTCTCCTCCGCCGTCCCTGATCGCAAAAAAGGCGGATGCAGCGGGTGCCGTAACGACGCCGCCACGCAATGTCCCGGTAGGAGCGAGTTGTTTGAGATCCTCAGGGCTTGTCATCGTGGTGCATCTAGCACGACCGGCGATATACCGCTATGCCGCAACGCAAAATCGATGCACGTCATCGACGCTTGTCATAGACTTGGTTGGTGAAAGCGGCCCGCGCCGGGCGCTGAATGACTATAAATTCGTTCTGCGTGCCCTGGTGGCAGGCATTGCACGCCTGCGTGAGCTTGTCGTATCCGCTGACAAACGTTTTGTAGTCTTTGGCCTCAATCGATTTTTCCAAGGCTGAGATTTCTTTGGTGATCACGGCGTCGAGCATATCGGCCAACGGCAGATTCTTAAATGTCGGCACGAGATCCTGCACGTCACCCATGACTTCCTTGATTTCACCGAGCTGATACTCGGCGAGCCGCCAATTGCGTGCTTTCGCGGCAAACCAAAGTTTGTTGTGCTCCATCAAAATGACATTCATGAATTGCTCGAGACCGGGCACATAGGTCTTCGGCACATTCTTGGCCGCGCCGCTCGCCGTTTCTTTCGTCTGTTGCGCGCTGGTCACAAGCGGCGTCGAAATTCCGGCGATCACGAGCAAAATGACGACTAAACGGTGCACGACGCAAACTCTTTCAACGTTTATACGCGCCACGTGGCGTGGCGCTATCAGTGTCACCTCGTGTCGGTGATTTCAAGTCTGGAGGTGCAAGATTGGAATTTGTCTAATTTAAATTTCTTGTTGCACAAGCGCAGTAGCTACATTCTGAACACGCCGAATTTCGTTGGCTGTACAGGCGCGTTGAGCGCTGCGGAAAACGCAAGAGCCAACACCCGACGCGTCTCCGATGGGGCGATAATTCCGTCATCCCAAAGCCGAGCCGTCGCGTAATAAGGGTTACCTTCGTGCTCGAACTGGTCACGCAGCGGTTGCTTGAATTCCTCCTCCTCAACCTCTGACCATTTGCCGCCGCCGGTCTCGATATTTTCACGCCGGACCGTTGCCAGAACACTGGCCGCCTGTTCACCGCCCATGACCGATATGCGTGCGTTCGGCCAGGTAAACAGGAAGCGCGGGCCGTAGGCACGCCCACACATCCCGTAGTTACCCGCGCCATATGAGCCGCCGATGATGACCGTGATCTTCGGAACCTGCGCGCAGGCAACCGCGGTGACCATTTTCGCGCCGTCTTTGGCAATCCCGCCCGCCTCGTAGTCGCGCCCGACCATGAATCCCACGATATTTTGCAAGAACAGCAAGGGAATTCGCCGCTGGCAGCAGAGCTCGATGAAATGCGCTGCCTTTACTGCACTTTCCGAAAACAGGATTCCATTGTTGCCCAGGATTCCGACGGGCATTCCGTGGATATGTGCGAATCCGGTTATGAGCGTAGTGCCATACAGCGCCTTGAACTCGTCAAACTCGGACGCATCAACAATACGTCCGATAACTTCCCGTACGTCATACTGTTTCTTGAGATCGATCGGCACGATGCCGTCAAGTTCTGCGATGTCGAGGACAGGCTCGCGGGAGTTTACGAGAGCTATGTCGACGCTTTTCTTGGTATTCAAATTTGCGACGATGCGGCGCGCTATGTTCAGCGCATGATGATCGTCCTGCGCGTAGTGGTCTGCGACCCCGGACTTGCGGGCATGGACGTCGGCACCGCCAAGCTCCTCCGCGCTGACGACCTCACCGGTCGCTGCCTTCACAAGCGGCGGACCGCCGAGAAAGATTGTCCCCTGATTCCTGACAATGATTGTCTCATCTGACATCGCCGGCACGTAA
>Ga0247748_1000006_pt1 | contig 11486 bp, 14 predicted proteins | sample UWRJS064202C5_FD_180931 | JGI IMG/M metagenome (GOLD analysis project Ga0247748, IMG submission 180931) | Soil microbial communities from Arlington Agricultural Research Station in Wisconsin, United States - UWRJ-S064-202C-5 | ecosystem: Environmental > Terrestrial > Soil > Agricultural land... | reverse complement strand
ACTCCAAATAATAGGGCACACTTATCACGGCCCAATTTGGTTTTATATGGTCCTTTGATTCGACCGAATCCAATGACTGATCGAAAGAACTCCAATACTTCGACGTTATCTGCTGTTTGAGGCACGTTCGCGTAGAGTTGTGGTGATACTCGACCCGTTTTCGGATTCGGATAGCTCCTATGGCACGAGACATGACCTTCACCATCAAAGAATCCGGCACACCACGCTATGTCCGTTTCCTTCACATCTCTTTCAATCATTAGATTATCCCCTTTTCTCTCAGAATCCGCTCGATCTCCTGAGGCGATGCTCCTTCTCTACATGAATCACATCTCGGTTTGTCTTCCATCATCGCCTGATCTGACATTCTGAATACATCCTCGCATTCCCAACATACAGCATCCTTCGTCAAGAGGATATGGCTCAATCCATCATGAACGAACCACGAACACATCGTACATGTCCAGGTCGTAGTTTTCTTCGCTGGCACGCGTAAGAACTTGTGTACATGTTTAGCCATCTTATTTTCTCCAATCTGAGGAGTTGACTCCGGTGTAGTCTCGACTGGGCACGATCCGTGCCGTCTGGTCTGTCTGTGTGTCCGTGTCTGTTCGACCCGACCGTATCCTACCATACACACACTCGACCTGTCAACCCCCAATCCCATCTCCTAAAAAATCCAAAAAAAAAAAATAAGAGGGAATATAAATGTATTTATGATGTGGTGAGGGGTGGGGGAGGTGGTGTGTGTGTCCGGGTAGGCGGGGGGTTTCGACACTCACACACACTGACACACACTAGAATTTATTACCCACGATAGAGGACGATAGAGGGCGCGCACAGCACTAAACGGCCCGCGATAGCGAGTTATATGATTATTCTGAATTGGATTGAGGGAGGAGGCGCACAGCACGAAATGATACGCAGAGCGTATCGCGCACAGCTACGATTATGATTCAGATATGGGGCGCACAGCTAATGAGGGGGTCCCCGAAAGGGCGCGAGGGTGGGGGATTTCTCCCCCGGTTGGCGGTCTGGTTAGCGGTTGGCAACCTTGCGCCAATTGTTCTGGCGGTCGCGCTTCTCAGTGATTGCCGCCACGAGGAGTGTCACGGCGGCATCATGTGTCATGCCAGCGCGGATGAGATACGCAAGGGCTTTCTTAAAGGCGCGAAACTCGGTGATAGTGAGAGTGGCAAGAAAAGTGTCCATCGTGTGTCCTTTCGGAATTTCACAGATTGAAATAAGAGGGAAGAGTTGACAACTCTCCCCCCTGTTCAGAGTGTTACTTGCGGAACTCCGATGTCCATTCGATACCCGTGACGGCGGACGCCGTGGCGCGGGCTTCCTCGTGAGACTTCTTCGCCGCACGCAGGCCCAAGTAAATCGTCTTGAGCTGTTCCTGCGGGTCGTTCTCGAGTGTGGGCTTCTCGATGTTATTCGCCTTGAGCGTGAGCGTGCGCTGCGCACTCAGAGCCGCGCCCTTGCGCTTGGTGTTCACCATGTCCAGCACTTCTGAATCCTTGGGGAACTCGTTGGCCGCACGCATTTCGGTAACGTTCTCGAATGCGTCAAACGAATACTCGAAATTGATGGGGGGATTGATGACCTTGCCGAATGCCGACTCAATGACGGCGGTTTCTGTGACTGTCTTCATTCTACACGCTCCGTTCTACCGTTATTGGTAGCCTGTGGGCGGGAGACTCGTTGAGCCATCACCGCCAATCTTGGTCTATCGTTTGGGGTTTCACCTTGCGGTTACTCGCTTAGTCCGAATCGACAAAGAGATTGTCTCACGGGACCGGGGACCCGTCAACAATTATTTTGGGGTTGGAGCAAAATTCTTTCGAGCCGTCAGAGCGCGAATCGGATGCCTGGGGGACCGGGCCGGGCCGAGCTGAAGTACTTTGTTTCACAAAGGTGTTGACAAGTCGCACAGCCCTGTGATGCTCTTGTTCTTGAAGTTCTTTGCGGGACAAAGTTCACGCGATGGCTCATGGGGGTATACCCTTGCACGTAATTATACACGCTCGTCTCCGGGGCGGCTTGGTTCCAATCGAAATCGGTAGAGTAAATCATATGAATCGGTAGGCTAATCTAATAGAACCGAATGATTAATCGGGTCCCATATTGTGGTTCCATCCGTCAGAATAAGACAGAATGAATACCCAATATGAGTGTATGAAATCAAGACACTCGATCGGAGGGAATCAGGGATTTTAGGGGAGGTAAGTCGTTGACTCGAAAGGACTTAGGGCGATCGCCGGACTTGACAGGCGTGAGATGATCGAGTTGAGGGTTGGCCTCCCTCCACTCTAATTGGTCACAATAAAATGTAAGACTATGTGGAGTGATGAGTCATGCCCATCGGAATCGTATCAGACGACGATCTTGCTCTCGAACTAGAGAGGCTCAATAAAGGGAAGAAGAAATCTGAGCCGATAGTTCAGACTCCCGAGATCGTAGACATTCCGACTAAGGGTAGAAATGAAGGGGATGTAAATGTCCCTGAATCACTTAGGAAAATCATAGGAGAGACGGCGCTACTCGATGGTAGACAGTCGGCGCTCCAACTAGCAGAACAGTTTGGTTTATCTAAAAGCTCGGTTTCTGCGTATACGAAGGGTGCTACTAGCACGACTACTTACAATGAACCCAACAAAGAAATAATCAGTCACATCAATAAAGCTAGACAAAGAGCTATAAAGAAAGCAAGTCGAACACTGAATGGAGCACTAGAGGCTATCAGTCAGGATAAGTTAGATCAGACTGATGCCAAAGATCTATCAGTCATAGCGAAGAATATGTCGGGCATCATTAAAGATCTCGAACCTCCTCAGACTTCAGATTCAGATCCCTCCAGTTCTAATACTCCACAATTCGTTATATTCGCTCCACAATTCAGAGATGAGCGGAGCTTCGAGTCAATCGTTGTGAATGAATGATTCAATCGGGCCAAGTCAGATAAGGAGAATCAGATGGATGTGTTCCAACCACGTCGCAACGATGTGTATCGCCCAGTCTTCCTAGCTGAAGATTCTGAATCGGTCATGTTAAGTCTGGAGAAACAAACGCGCGTCAAGGAGATACTCGATGTCGCGTGCTCAGATAGTCGATTCGCTCAGAAGGCGTACGACGCGATTCAGTTCATTCTGATAGCCGAACCAACTGTCCCACCTCAGATCGAATCCCTCTCACCTAATTCAGCCGTGCTCGGATCAGAGAATTTCACTCTGACTGTTCGAGGTAGCGGATTTAGTGACGGCGCGCGTATCGTATGGAACGGATCATACGAACCGACAACACTCGTATCGGATACAGAACTCAATACGATAGTAAATATGGATACCGCTGAAGTCGCCATGGACATTTCAGTTCAGGTGCAGAATTCAGATGGTGTGACATCGAATACTGAGACATTCAGTCTGACTTCTCCTGTCAGACAGAATGATTCATCGGGCCGTGATTCAGATAATCGATACGATGGAGGAGCACCACAGAATCGTCCATCATATAAGTCAGACGAAGCACGTTTGAAAGCAGAACGTGAAGAGGAACTACGTAAGAAAGGAATGCATAAGGAAGCTCTTCAGAGAGAAGAGCATGATTCAAAGAGTCATGGTGGTTCATTGACTCAGAGTAAAGAGACCGGAACTGATAAGGTCGAATCTCCTAGCTTCGGTTCAGTAGATCCGAATCGTGGAAATACTGAGGGCAAACGAGATTCAATGGTAGAGTCTGAGAAAGGTCAGACTAAAGAGGATCAGACTAAATCATTCAATCAGACGATTGAAAAAGTTAAGGAAATACAAAAGCAATTCAATAAACCTGAGACTCCTCCTGAGCCAATGAATAAGGGTGTGGGAAATCCTGCATCGGGATCTGGCGAAAAAAAGTAGATCGAAGGAATAGGGAAGTCAGAAAGGTCATACGCGCACTTCGTCGATTAATTGAGGACTGATATGACACAGAGTGTTCCGATCGGAATGTCAGTCACATTAGATCAGAATGTGACGTATGCTCTACCAGCTAAACCCGTTTATGTGAATTCAAGTCAAGCAGTTCAGACCTCACTAGATGGAACGACGTGGAATGCGTATACCGCGGGGTCAGTCAGTTCAGGGAAGTTCATTCGATCTACTCTTGTAGGAACTATAGTCAGTCTTAGTGAAGCTGGTAAAGCAGCCGGATCTGGAACTGTCAGTGGATCAGGTTCATTCCAAGACTTCATTGCAGTTGGAGCCAATCCTGCTCAGTCTGGTCATATTAGATTACCCGATGCAGGAGCAATAAAGAATAGAAATATTAATGGCGCGTCGGATATGTCGGTTCTGACAGCCTATACTTCAGTCATAGTGCTGGGTGAAGGTCAGCCAGTATCAATGTATGGTCCTCTCAGTCTAGGACTAACTCCAGCCCAAGGAGGTATGGTTAGATTACCAAATGGACAGGCAATTGCTTGGCGTAACAATGCTAACACTGCTGATATTATAGGTATTGTAGTTATTGCTAATGATAATCTTCAAATAAATGCAGGAGGAGCATTAGTATTTCAAACTAATGCAATTAGTCGTTGGTATATAGATAGCAGCAATCTAGCTCCTTTGACTAATGATCTCGCGAGTATTGGAACTGCTGCTCTTAAAGTGAAAAATATTTTTGTTAGTGGAGCAATAATGACCGGCATTAAAGCTGGTGCTCCAGTAGATGCAGATGTAACTAATCCTACTGATGGAATGATAAGAATTGATAGCACTAATAGTAAGATTTGGGTTAGAATAGGTGGCGTTTGGAAGGGTGCTCTACTAACCTAAAGTGATGTGGTTTCTCCTGTTTCTCGCTCTCTTTCAGAATGGATTTCCCATCACTCGATATCTACTGTGGGAAATGAATTCTGACTCTGACAATGTTTCATACTATTCAGTTCAACTAGATGATGATCTAGCTCAGATAATATATACGAATGATTGTGATGCTGTGATCAAGACGTGTTCAGTTCAGATCATTGTGCCAAACAATAAGAACCATGAAATATCAGTTAGGGCGACTAATTCAAATGGAACATCAAGTCCTACAGTTCTAAGATTCAGAATAAAGAATTCGAATTAAAGGAGAGATGAGATGGGATTCTTAGGCGGATTGAAGAAAGCATTCACGGCTCCGAATCGAATGTTAGGAAAACTACCGGGAATGCAATCGGTCGCTAAGTTACCGGGCATGAATGCAATAATGCCGGGCCTCAGGCAATCAGGGAAATCCAATATCCCATCCGCGCCCGGAATCGGTCAAGGAATCGGGCCGTCACAAGTTCCAATGCAACAGATGGGACAGATGGATCAGATGGAACCACCCGCGCCTGAAATGATGGACCCACAATCAATGGGTGGTCAGATGCCTCCACAAATGGGACAGCAGAATCCCATGATACAGCAGAAGATGATGCAATTGAGAGGAAAGATGGGACGATCACCGGGAACTGGTCCGGGTATTGGGCCGTCAATGTTTGGTTAATTGTTGTTCGCCCGGAGGGCGCGTATGGCGAGCATTGATTCAACTCAACCAAAATATAATCCAAATGAATGGCGTCCAGAGCCAAAGCAAGAACTCTTCTTATCCGTTCCCACTAGTATTAAAGAAGCATTCTACGGAGGTGGTGCCGGTTCTGGGAAATCGGATGTGCTGCTTCTTTACGGTATTGTACACAGATGGCATGAGCATCCTAAATTCAAACAAGTATTTATGCGTCGTACTTTCCCTGAACTGAGAAATGAAATCATTCCACGATCGCGTGAACTATACAGGAAGTTCGGAGCAACGCTGAATAAAACTGAGATGTGCTGGACCTTCCCGAGAGAAGATCAGTACGGAACTGGAACATCAACTAAATTCGGACCAAAGAACGAGGGATCGATGATATTCCTCGGTCATTGTGAGAATGAAGACGATGTGCATCAATACGACACTATGCAGATTAATCTATTCACGCCCGATGAGCTTACGTCTATCACTGAATGGATATATCTCTATATTGGTTTCCAGAGGGTTCGATCGCCCGTGCCAGAGTTGCCCAGTATTATCCGTGCTGCTGGTATGCCCGGAGGTATTGGTCACACCTGGACATTCAAACGATTCATTAAGCCCTATCCCAAAGGTGGACGAATTATAATCGGGCGTGGTGGAAACAAAAGAATCTACATTCATTCGACTCTTGAAGATAATAAACATATCGATCCTACCTATCGTCAGTCACTTCAGGGCATCACTATTGATGCTGAGCGAAAAGCGAAACTGTATGGTGACTGGGATGCGTATCAGGGACAGGTTTTCGACGAGTTCAGAGATAGAAAGTTTGAAGATGAGCCGGATAACGCTCTTCACGTCATTCCAGAGTTTGAGATTCCACCATGGTGGCCGAAAATAATCATCGGTGACTGGGGTTTCGCCGCGATGACGTGGATAGGTTATGGCGCGATCTCTCCAAACAGACGCGTGTATATCTATCGCGAGCAACATTGGATTAAGACGAAGATCGCTGAGTGGGCGCCACATGTTAAACTATATTTGGATAAAGAGAATCCTCGCCTCGTTAGGTTCTGCAAGTCGGCTGCACAGGATAGAGGACAAGAACATACTATTCAGCAACAAATTGAAGACGAACTCGGAGTCAGTATCGAACTTTCTAACAACACACCCGGAAGTAGAGTCGCGGGTAAGATCCTCATTCACGAATATCTTCGGTGGAAGCCGCGATTAACGAACGAATGGGAGATTCCGATCTACAATGAAGATCATGCGATGTGGATCATGAGAAATCGTGGTCTGAAAGAATACAAAGCATACATGAATTCATTCATTCAGCCGGAACCAGAGAAGAACTTACCGAAACTTCAGATATTCAATACATGCACTACGCTAATTGAGGCAATTAAAGCGTGCTCATATGATAAACCAAAAGGAAATAAGCCCGCAGAAGACATCGCCGAGTTCGAGGGAGATGATCCAATCGACGGACTTAGATATTTGGTTGACGCGGCAGAGTCATTTTTTGACGATGCTAATGATGAGTTCAAGCGTATTGAAAAGCAAGAACAATTAGTTCAACAATTGGAATCAAATCAGGATTGGACTGCGTTCTATCGTAACATGCGTAAAGTAGAGACAGACGAAGAAGAACAAATCAAACCTGTAAGTCGATACAGGCATTAGGAGATGAGATGACTACACAGAATCATTCAGTTGAAGAAACTTTTCGTCAGTACAGGAAGAAACAGATAGCCGAAATGCGTCCTTACATCGATGGTGAGGACATTAGTAGGATCAACGTGGGAGATGTGTCACCGAAAGTAGGTGATTTCGTGGCACGTGATCCTGAGAATCATTCAGATCAGTGGCTCGTGACGGCGTCATTCTTTAAAGCGAATTACGAGCCGATTTCGGATCTGGATAAGTCAGATTTTCAACAGTAGGAGGGACAAAGTGCCCATCGATAAACCATACGCGTATCACAAGCCCAGTCCAGATGGATTGGTAAAGATAAATGAGTTGCGAGCATTGTTTAGTGAAGTAGACAGGAAGATCAAAGAAATCTGTCCTCCTTCACGACATCAGTCAGTCGCAATCACCAACAATGAACAGACAGCGATGTGGGCTATCAAAGCTGTAGTGTTCAACGATCCTAACTCGAAAGTGGAAGAATAGTTCTGATTACACGTCTTGGGCGTGCGTATGACTCACTAAGGTGTGTATATGTTAGGAGAGATCTTAAGAAAGTGGTTCGGACTAGAGCCGATTCGATGCGATGTATGTGAGGTTCTGCGTCTTCAGCTCGATGAGAGCAATAGAGAACGTAAGGAGCTTCTTACCAAGTTATTGAACCCTACTCAGTCTGAGCCACTTTCTGTCAAAGAAGAAGAGCCACAGCCAATCAGACCACAAGTTATACCGTGGAAAGTTCGGCAACAGATGCTCGAATCAGAAGATAGAAAACAAGCACAACTAATGCGAGATAAGAAAAGAGAAATAGAAGAACTAGAGAAAGAATTGGGAATCGATCATAATAAGGAACCTCTCGTAGTCAGACTTCCTGATAGAGAGAAAGAAGAAGAAGATGCCGGCTAAATCAGGTAAGCAATACAGATTCATGCAGGCACGCGCGCACGGGAAGGGAGATAAGATTGGACCCTCACCTGATGTGGCAAGGGAATTCATTTCTAAAACTCCAAAGTCCAAGCGTTCAATCTGGTCAAAGAAAAAAGAGAGATAGGAAAATGGACATTATCAGTCTTCTGATCGTCCTAGTGATACTCGGAGTAGCTCTCTATCTGATAGAGACATATATTCCGATGAGTCCTCCTATCAAGACTATCCTTCGAGTCGTCGTGGTTCTATTCATCGTGATCTGGTTACTCAGATTCCTCGGAATCGGCACATCACTCAGACTCCGATGACTAGTATAGACGATAAAGTTCATCATGTAAAATCACAGGGTCAAACACGCGCGCATCACTGTCATTGGCCGGGTTGTAATAAACAAGTACCACCGGCAATGTGGGGATGCAGACCACACTGGTATTCACTACCAAAATATCTTAGAGATAAAATATGGAATACATATCAAATAGGTCAGGAAATTAATATGACTCCCTCAAAGGAATATCTTACTGTAGCAAGAGAAGTTGAGCAGTGGATAAAGAATAGAGTGGAGTAAAGAAATGGGATTTTGGGGAAAACTCGGGAAGATAGCCCTGAAAGCCGCACCGATAGCGGCTGCATTCATACCGGGTGTAGGTCCACTCGCATCCATGGCGATATCAGCCGGAACTAGTGGACTGAGTAAGAAATTAGAAGGTGGATCGTGGAAAGATTCACTTCTATCAGCCGGAGTAGGTGGAGCAGCCGGATACGCAGGCGGAAAACTGCCGGGAATCGGTCCATCTACAGGCACATTAGCTAAGGTGAAAGATGTCGGAGCAGGAATGCTGAATAACGTCAGTCAGTCTGCTCTGAACAGTTCACCTAATATCGCGACGGGTGGAATGAGAGGACCCGCGATGAATATGAATGATCCGAATTCAACCGCATCACCATTGTTCGGACAGAATCAGATGGAGATGCCGATGCCGGAATTAGATCCGGGCATTGGGCCTAGTAGAGTTCCACCAATAGACTACAGTCAAGCCGTGAATCGATCACCGTATTCGAACAATCCGAATATAGGAAATTCAATCATGCGTGGTCGTCGCCTCGCCAATCCGGCTCTGGGATATTGAAATGAAAGAACTAGACGACGAGACTAAACGCCTACTCAAAGTCATCGTAGATCACTTCGATGAAGAGGATAGAGCTGTTCGTGATCGTCAGATCAGACAATGGCGTAGACTGAAATTACTATGGGAGAATATTCAGCATGTATATTATTCCGAAGTCGCGCATGATTGGAGAATCCCCGAATCAGAACGATCAGGCGAAGATGGTGATCAGGGATTCTATGATAAGCCGGTTAATATCTATCGTGCTTATCTTGAATCGATTATTGCTGCTCTTTCTGTCACTGTTCCTCCTGTTACTTGTTATCCCGATGATGCTGATAATCCATTGGACATTTCCACGGCTAAAGCCGGAGATAAAATCGCGGAACTAGTATTTAAGCACAATGATGCTCCGTTACTGTGGGTCCATGCTTTATTCGTATTCTGCACTGAAGGTATGACGGCGTGTTATACCTATGTGAAGGAAGACGAGAAGTATGGAACATATGAAGACAAGAAATACGAAGAACAAGATGAACTTCATGATATTTCGATGTGCCCATTGTGTGGTACTCAGATATCTGATGAAATAGCTCTAGAGAATCCGGCTGTTCAGATGGATGAACAGATGGAAGATGAATACGCGCCTGATTACGAATCAGCCTTGCAAGACGAAATGATAGATACGGGCATGGAACTGTGCCCGAATTGCTCAAGAACGGTCATTCCACAATTAAGCCAGCAGTCAGTCACCATCACGCGCATGGTAGGAGTCACTAAGCATCCCAAGTCGCGTGTAATGATGGAAGTATATGGCGGACTATTCGTTAAAGTGCCGGTTTGGGCTAGAACTCAATCTGAATGTTCATATTTGATTTATTCCTATGAAACTCATTACGCCAACGTCATAGCGAAATATCCCGAACTGAGAGATAAAGTTCAAAAAGGTGTAGCAAATTATGATATGTATGAACAGTGGGGTCGGACTTCACCTCAATACCGTGGTGAGCATCCGGTCAACAATGTAACCGTGCGTAATTGTTGGCTCAGACCATGTTCATTCAATATTCTTAATGAAGATGAAGCGAAAGAGTTGAATAAACTCTATCCTGATGGCGTGAAAGTGTGCATAGTAAATGATGATGTCGCGCACGCTGAAAATGAAGCTCTGGACGATTCTTGGACTCTTACTTATAACCCTCTTTCTGATTTTATCCATTTCGATCCAATTGGTCTCCTTCTAACCTCGGTTCAGGATATTACGAATGATTTGATCAGTCTGACACTTCAGACAATTGAGCATGGAATACCTCAGACTTTCGCAGATCCGAAAGTATTGAATTTTAATGCTTATCGTAATTCTGAAGTTATACCGGGAGGGATATATCCAGCGACTCCTAAATCCGGTAAGAACCTCGGAGATGGTTTCTACGAAGTCAAAACGGCTACACTGTCGCAGGAAGTTCTTCCATTTGCTCAAAAGATTCAGGAAATCGGTCAAGTAGTTTCAGGAGCGTTGCCGAGTCTATTCGGCGGACAAATGTCAGGTTCTAGGACTGCTAGCGAATATAGCATGTCTAAGAATCAGGCTCTTCAGCGTCTTCAGACACAATGGAAGATGCTTTCAATGTGGTGGAAGACTGTATTCGGTAAAGTCATCCCCATGTATATGAAAGAAGTGAAAGAGGACGAAAAACAAGTAAAGAAGGATGAATTCGGCAATTTCATCAATGTATTCATTCGCAAAGCTGAATTAGAAGGAAAGATCGGTTCAGTCGAGATCGAAGCGAATGAGAATCTTCCCATCACTTGGAATCAACAGAAAGATGCCGTGATGGAACTATTTCAATTGAATAATGATGCCGTGATGGCTACGCTCGCATCACCGGAAAATCTTCCATTCATTAAGAAGGCAATAGGTCTGAACGATTACATCATTCCGGGTGAGGATGATCGTCAGAAACAATACGAAGAGATCCAACAGTTAATCAATTCAGATCCGATCGAAATGCCTCCTGATCCCATGATGATGCAACAGGCGATGATGTCTGGAATGGAACCACCTCCACCTCAGAGACTTCCATCAGTTCCAGCAGATCAGGATGTAGACGATCACGAGATCGAATCAGATATTTGCCGACGATGGCTCGTATCCGATGCAGGTAGATTGTGTAAGACTGACAATCCCGCCGGATATGAAAATGTCCTACTGCACATGAAAATGCATAAGGACATTAT
>Ga0247748_1000003_pt1 | contig 19917 bp, 19 predicted proteins | sample UWRJS064202C5_FD_180931 | JGI IMG/M metagenome (GOLD analysis project Ga0247748, IMG submission 180931) | Soil microbial communities from Arlington Agricultural Research Station in Wisconsin, United States - UWRJ-S064-202C-5 | ecosystem: Environmental > Terrestrial > Soil > Agricultural land... | reverse complement strand
AGATCAGGATGTAGACGATCACGAGATCGAATCAGATATTTGCCGACGATGGCTCGTATCCGATGCAGGTAGATTGTGTAAGACTGACAATCCCGCCGGATATGAAAATGTCCTACTGCACATGAAGATGCACAAGGACATTATGCAGCAACAGATGATGGAAGCTCAGATGCAACAGGCCATGATGATGCCCCCGCCGCCTGAAGGGAAGTCAAAGAAAGACAATGAACAACCGCCTAAGAAGAATGCGGGAGTTCCATTAAAGGGAGATCAGAATGCGCCTACTATTCAATAACTTCTATTCGCCAGATGATGCATCAGGGAATGCCGGTGATGAATCCAAAGAAGAAACATTCGAGCTATTAAATGAGGAAGATGTCCAAGAGCCAGAGGAAACGCTCGACTTACCAACTGGCAAGAAAACTGAAACAAAGTCAGGAGAAGATGACGGAGATAGTGAAGAAGAGTCTGAAGAAGAAGACGACGAGTTAAAGGAAATTGAAGAAGAACTAAAAGGACCGTCAGAAGAAGATCTGGAGTTAATGACTCCAGTTAGACGGAAGGAAATACTTGCCAAATATCCGAAACTATTCAAGGACTTTCCGTATCTTGAGAAGGCGTATTATCGCGAGCAACAGTTCACTGAGGTCTATCCGACTATTCAGGATGCTAAGGCTGCATCTGAGAAGGCTAGATTTCTCGATCGTGTCGATGCTGAAGTAACGAATGGTGACATTTCGACCATTCTGCAAGCTACGAAAGAAAATGATCAGGAAGCGTTTTTTAAGATAGCAGATAACTATCTGCCCGCACTCAGGAAAGTAGATCAGGGTGCGTATTATCACGTTTTAGGAAATGTCATTAAAGATACCATCATTACGATGGTTCGGGAAGGTCGAAAACTAGGAGATCAAGGCGCACCACTAAGTCAAGCTGCGAATATTCTGAATCAATTCGTATTCGGTTCGCAGACATTCACTCCACCTCAACGTCTGTCGAAAGAGAATCCAGAAGAACAGACTAGACAGAATGAGTGGAGGCAGCAAGAACAATCGCGGGTTATGTCTACGTTTGAGTCTGTAAAGGATGATCTACAGACTCGCGCAGACAACGTGCTTAAATCCACAATCGATCAGCACATCGATCCTAAACAGACGATGACCGACTATGTGAAGGGCCACGCTACGAACGAGGCTCTCCAAACGTTGGAAGGTCTGATGCAGAAGGATACTCGATTCAGAGGACTTCTGGATAAATTGTGGGAGAAAGCATTTCAAGAGAATTTCAGTAAACCAACAACAGATCGAATCAAAGCGGCATATCTCAGCAAAGCGAAAACACTGTTGCCGACAGTCATTAAAACGGCTCGGAATAATGCTTTGAAGGGATTGGGACGCAGAAATTCTGAATCAGGTGAGGAATTGACTCCATCCTCATCTCAGAAAAAGAGTCCAGTTAGTTCAGAGAGATCCACCTCTCCATCTGGTAATGGAAGAATTAAATCAGCGAAGGACATTCCGAAAGGTATGTCAACACTGGATGTGCTAATGAAAGATTAGTCTATCAGACTAGTCTGGAAGGTGGACTCATGGCTGTAGTTGAATCTCAAGTTGCAGCAACCGAATTGGAAAAGGTTATTCCAAAGGTTCGGATGCTGTTCGAGCGTGACGATAAGTTCTACGCACACATCAAGAAGCGTGACGTAGAGAAGATCAGTCACCGTCAGATGCGAGTTCCGCTGGAATTGAGGCCCGGTGGCTCATTTCAGTACTTCAATCCTGATGGTGGTGATTTGGGTCGTGGTGGTGGTCCCACGTTCGACAAGGCTGTGCTCAATTGTGTTTTCTTGAGTGAGAACATTGAGTACACTAAGTTGACTCAGTGGGCCACAGATGACGCGCGCAAGTCCATCATCAATGCGGTTCGTCGTTTGACGGCGACAGCATTGGATGAAATGCGTCGTCAGTTGGATTCACAGCTGATGCAGGCAGGTGATGGTGTAATCGGCACCATTACGACTGATACACCGGCAGGTGGATCGAACGTCCTGTCTCTGACGACAGATGGATTTGGTGCGCGTCTGATGCGTTACGGTCAGACAGTTCAAATCTTCGATGCAACTCTCGCTACGAATAAGGGGAGTGCATTAATCACTGGATACGATGTGGAGAATAAGCAGGTCACGCTTACTCCACAGGTTCCCGGTGTCATTGGTGGTGATAAGATCGTCACGAATGGTATCACAGCTCCTGCATCACTCCCCGGATTGTATGGAGTCCCCTATCATCACTCGAACGCTTCGGCTGGTACTTGGCTTGGGTTTAGCCGTAGTACTACTCCTGAAATTCGTGCTAATCGTGTCAATGCGGGAGGAGCGGCACTCACTCTTCCACTTCCACGACTTGCAATGAATAAGATCGGCAATAGGGTGGGAATTGACAACAATTTCCGTCCTACTGCATGGTTGCATCCTGCTCAAATGCAGGCATACGAGGAAATCGGTCAGTTGGTTTCCACGATTCAGAAGACGACCAAGGAAGAAGGTCTGAATCTGTATTTCGGAGACAACATGCAACTGGCGGGTGCGGGTGTAAAACCACATTTCTCGTGGGATAAGACACGCATCGATTTCATCGTAGATGACGTGTGGGGCCGTGCCGAGATTCTTCCAATCGGTTTCTACACGACTGACGGGCGTAAGATTTTCGAGATTCGTGGGGCTAGTGGAGGCGTTGCAGCTGCCGAGATTTTTTATATGGTGGTAGGAATGCAGACGTACGTCAATAATCCTGCAGCCTGCTCGTATATAGACAATCTCGCAGTGCCAATCGGATACTGATAGTTTGGAGAACATTTGTGAAGTACGACTCGGATTGGAATCGAAAGATTCTTAGTATTCTGGAAGAGAAAACTTCCATTAACTCTGAAACGGGTTGTTGGGAGTGGCAGGGAATCATTCACGAGAGTGGATATGGTAGGGTCATGATTGACCAGGTTCAATACTATGTCCATGTTTTATCGGGAATGGTGTTTCACGGCTATCGTTCAGAATATGAATATCTGAAAGTACTTCACAAATGCCAAACTAAGAACTGCTGGCATCGTGATCATCTGTATGTTGGAACGCAAGCAGACAACATGCAGGACAAGTCGAGGAATATTACTCATTGTCCCCAGGGGCATGAGTATAATGAGGAAAATACTCGTTACTCGAAACGTGCAGATGGTGGAATGCAGAGACAGTGTAAGGAATGCGTTAAAGCCAGAACACGAGAGTGGCGAGCAAAAAAGAAGTTGAGAGAGGTTGGTTAGTTCGATGCCTATTCCAGCATCCGATTGGGCCTTGCTGAATCCTACGAGTGCAGCATCACCTGTTACACTCGCATCGGCAGCTACGATAGCTCCCACATCGTTCCTGACGATTCTGACCGGAAATACTGCGGTGGTGAACATTACACCGCCCGTCACTCATAGTCATATGCTGGCAGTCATGTTTGCTGGAACTGCTGGTGTGACTGCCGCTGGTAACATTGCTACTGCTAAGGCATCAGTTCTTGGTGAAGCAATGTTGCTGATTTACAATCCGTCTGCGGCGAAATACGTCCCAGTCGGATAGTTCATCTCACTGTCTTAGGACAGGGGTGGAGGAGGAGAGATGATACCAGGAACAACTACTAAGCTGAGTGAAACTACGGTAGCATCAGCAGCCGCGATCAATGCGAAGTCAGATATCGTAAAGATCACGGGATCAACTCAGATCAATATCATTCAGCCCAATTTCATGGGCGGATTCAGTGGTATTGTTTTCTTGGTTCCTGTTGATGGTGCTATCACTCTTGGAACTAGTGGAAATATTCTAGTCGGTTTTCCATTAGTTCAGAATAGAGCCACGATGCTGGTGTATGTCAAGTCACTAGCAAAGTGGATCATCGCAACGTAGTTTTGATGGGACGGGAGCTAATAACTTCCGTCCCTCTTTTATGGAAACAATCGAAACTCTCAACGTCAGATTAGGTGAAATATTTGGAATCGATACGATCAGTCGAATGCCTATATTCAGAATAGTGTGGGCTAATGATCAGACTGAGAAGAGATTAGTTAGTGAAGTAGCTGGAATTCAATTATTGTGTCCTGAAGTGCGTGAAATGAAGAAATACGGATATCTGAAGGATTTATACGTGCTTGAACGGCTAGTTCTTGTGCCGGATTCAGATCAGCCTGAACTAGCTGGCGTGAAATTATCATACGAACCACTTTGGGCATACCGTGATCCATCTGGCAATCCTCTCCCACCTACGTGGGTAGCAACAGAATTCCTCATTAACACAGTTCACGCGGCGTTAGGTAAGACGAATATGGCTAAATACGTCGAACCTAATCCAGAAGAAGATAAAGAGAAGCGGATTCAAGCAATTCAAGAGGAATTGTTCGGTAATGAAACCGAAACAGCAGACGCAGTTCGATACAAAGAAGGAATTGTAGTTCCTTCCAACTATAAGAAGAACGAGGTAAATTAGGATGCAAGTAGGTGAATTCCCCGGAATGACTGTGAGTAATCGGCGTACTATACGCTCGCCAGTCAATCCACTAGATAAGTCCACAATCGTATCAATTCTGCCGAAATACATCGCAGAACGGAAACTCACGATTCAGCCGGGTTTCTTCGAGATTAAGCCCGGAAACTATGAAAATCCGTCAATTTTGGTAGTCGGGCCATCATCGTGGTGGAGAGAAGTTGACGCAGATCAGCCGTTGTTGGAAATACCTGTATCAAGTATTCAAATTGCTGATGCAGTGGTGAGAGACTACTGTAATGGACTATTGGCGTGTGATATGGCCGATCTAATGCCGGGCCTCTTCTATGTGCCGGGCGAATTCGATGTAGTTAAACTAAAGAGAGATCATACACCACTACTTATGAAAGCTCAGGCAACTCAAAGAAAATGGTATGCTGAACTGATTCGAATCGCTGACATCATGTGGAGTCGAACGAATGGAAATCCATTGTCGATTTCAGATGATGCCCGATTGGCGTGTAAAGAGCTAAATATTTCAAATAAGCCGTGGTTAGGCGATTTACAGTCAATGGAACTAGTTCGCTGTATCGCGTGTGGTTCATTGAGGAATCCGAAGTTCCCAGTGTGTCAGACGTGTAAAGCCGTAGTCGATCCTGCTAAGGCTAAAGAACTGAACCTGACCTTCATTCAATGATTACTGAATGCTGCGGCATAGAAATTCAGGATGATCAACGATATTGTCCGAAATGTGGACAAGAATGCCGTGTAAAGGAAAAGGAAAGAAAACACGACTGGGAATTCTACATGAATGGTACATTCTGTAGAAGGTGCAATGCTCAATTGGGAAGTGGTTTGCCTTGTAAATAGGAGAAACAGATGCCACATCAGCTAACAATCACAGGTAAGACGGGTCCAGATCGTCCCTTGGTAGCCACGCCAATTCCCAATGTGACTAAATTGGGATTCGATCTGGGTAAGAAAGTCATTCAGATCGAAACGGAGAATCAAGCTAGTAATCAGATGAAGGAAGTCGATATCAGTCAGGCAACTACTATTACTTTTGCAATTACTGCTGGAAACTATACCGTCACGATCGCTTAGTTCAGATCAGAAAGGAGAAATGAGATGAAGAAAGATCCGACGCAGATCAATCAGGACAACGATCCAGACAATGAAGACTTCAAGAAAGGAAAGGAAGAAGCATTCAAGAAGATTCAGGAGATTCTGAAACAGCACGATGGACTCGAAGCTAATATTCCATTGACTAGTGAATACTGGGGTCTACTGAATCGTTATCGCCTGAAGTGAGCTTAATATGGGTTTAACTACCACAGCAACAACGGCTAGTGAAATAATGGATCGTGTTGCTCAACTAATGAACGATCCAGCTAAGACTGATTATACCTATACAGTTCAGATTCCTTATTTAAATATGGCTATTGATGAAATGGTTGAATCTTTAGAACAATCTAATTCAACTCCGACTAATGCAACTTCACCTCCTATAACTATTCCAGTTGGAACTAATCAGATGCTTGAAACTCCTAAAGATTTAATAGTTCCAGTAGGAGTAGTGGTATATCCAAATAATTTAGTTGAAATTCAAGAAATATCAGAACGAGCAGCGGGATCGAAGGATATGTTCATTCCGCTTCAACGAAGAGAGTTTCTTCAAGAGTTTCCAATTAGTCAATCTCTCATGGTTTGGAATTGGGAGCGAAATATAATCAAATTCAATCCAAATGGAGCATCTACACCCAGAGAAGTTCAACTCAAATATGTCACTCATTCAGCCGTATTGGTAGTAGATCCGACTACAATAATTCCTGTAATGAATTGTAGGTCATATTTATCATTCAAGACTGCTGCTCTATGTGCAATGTTCATTGGAGAGAATCAGACACGCGCGCAGATTCTCGAAGCTCAGGCTGATGAAGCAATGGAACGAATGACAGGAATGAGTAACAAAGGTCGTCAACAAATGATGACTAGACACCGGCCATTTCGGGCTGGCTACAAAGCTAGGGGCGGATTTTAATGACATGACAAATGTTAACTCCGTTGCTTCTGGTCAAGTTATTGTTTAGGCTTCTAGCTTCTGTTCATGGTTCTATCGCCGAAAAAAATCGTGAACATGAGAAACCTCCTGACGATAAGAAAAAGGACAAGTAATGCCTGGAGTGAGAGATCACGAACCAGTTGTAATTGAAGAATTCGGTGGATGGTGGGCGCGTGGAGATGATGAATCATGTCCATTAGATCACTTCACCGTATGTCAGAATGTTCAATTTTTCAATTCAGGTCTAGAAACTCGTGATCCATTAGATCCATTTCAGGAAATAGCATCTCCTATTAGTAAAATTATTCGAACTTACACCTACATCATGCAGACGGGCCAAACCCTGCTCGTTTTAGTTCAGGGTGGTAAATTATATCATTGTGTTTCGAAAACTATAATTCATGGACCAATTCTTGAAATTGATGAAATGATGGATTTCGGATTCGTTGCGATCAACGGATACGCATACATTACTCCATTTAAGACATATACTAACGCTAGTGGTCAAAACTACGAATTAGGTATAAAAAATGAATTCGTTTATGTCTATAAAGGTGATGGGACACCTGCACGTAAGGCTGCTGGTGAAGGTGCAACTGGTGGTGGGGGTGGATTAGTTGTATATCCTCAATTATCAGGTGATGGCAAAATTACACCGGGAATTCATGTAATCGGAATCACTCAATGGGATAACGAAGGAACAAATAATGATTCTGGAACACTAGGTCCAGAATTTCTGGGAGTTGTATACGTTCAAACTGATGATACTTGGGTCATTAATGTAGCTAATGTTCCTCAAGCAGATGCAGATATTGCAACTCGCAATGTTTACATGACTGCTGCGATAGATCCTGCTAATTGGAATCCTACCCAACATCCCCAAGCGTCCTATCTATTCTATCTTGTAGGTAGACTAACAGATAGTGCTCGAAATAATCTAGTAATTAACGTCAATGATGTTGATCTAATAACCGGAGAAACATTCATGGGAGGTGGAACACTCCCAACTATTGATTCAGATTCAATGTATCTGAAGAATTCTGCTGAAGATGGATATTGTGATATTGGACTTCATGTAGTCGGTGTGGTCTATGAGACTGATACGGGCTTCCTCACACAGCCCGGTCCTGCATACTTCGCCGTGCAGACCTATGTGAATGAATCGAAAGCTATCGAAGTATTAAATATTCCTGTAACTACTAATCCAGCTATTAAGAAAAAGCATTTAGTATCGACTAAAGCTATTCCAAATTATAATGGAAACAATAAACAAATAGGATTTCCATATCAATTGTTTTTCATTCCAAATGCAACATTAGAAGGAATTCATTTAAATGACACAACAAAGATAATCAGTTATTATGATTCAGATCTAGTAGCTGATGCATCACATTTAATAGATAACTTCTCTTCAATACCGGCGGGAGTCAATCTGAACACTTATCATAGTCGAATGATTGTGGTAGGTGAATTTGGAACCGATGAAACTCTAGTTGGTTTGCCTGACGGAGTTACAGATAATCGATCTGTCGCACGCGTGTCTGCACCGGGAGAACCCGAGGCTATTAGTAAGGTAGATGGACTGATTATCGCTCCTCTGGATGGAAATCCGCTTACGAATGTTCAAGAATTTCGTGATGTGCTCTATTTATTCAAGAAAACTCGAACATTTGCATATTCGGACAACTCAGATGAACCATCGACGTGGCAAGAAGAAATTGTGGATCAAGGTGTTGGTGCTCCTGTTCATGGAATTGCAGCCGTTCTTGATTCAGGTGGAGTAAATATCGACTATTTGATCATCGCTGATTGGTCTGGTCTGATGTTATTCAATGGAACTTACGCACGTCCTGAGTTAAGTTGGAAAATTGAAGACTTTTGGCTCGCAATGGATCGTAATTACTTCGGTCAAGTTCAATTAGCTAATGATTCAATAAGAAAAAAACTATGGATAACTCTTCCAGTTCCACTTTATCAGAATGTTTTAATGGCTGATTATGGAAATGGACTAGATCCGAAGAATATTCGATGGTCCAGATGGGGATTCAACGCTGCAATCACTACTATTTGTTTAGTAGAGACAACTAAACTAATTATGGGTGCATTGTTAGGTTCTGCGGCAGTTGTTAGGAAAAATGGGATAGAATCTACTATTATTGTAGATAGTGGATTGTATACTATTAATTCAAATAAGGTATTACGACATGATACTTACTATGGAGATATACAATTAGCTATACCTGATCCACGAATTAAGACTGCTCTTCTGGGGGAATAAAATGGGTAAAGGAGCTGCTCTTTCGGAAGGTTCAGTGGGTGAAAATATCAGTCATTTCGCCGCAATTCGCGTCAGAGTGACCGGAACCGGCAATTTACAGATGAAAGTTTATTCAATTGATGATGTAAAATCAAAAACACTAGTTCCATTTGTTATGCAACAAACTAGTCGAATCATTCCAACTAGAATAGTCAATTTCATGGAACAAAGAGCTGCATTTGAAATAACTGCACCAGGAATGGATGAATATTTTCGAATTAACCGAATTACTGTCTATATTAAGGAAGTCTACACGTCTTATCCCGGTAATTAAAATGGCAGCTAAAAAAACAACTAAACCACCTGAATTTGCGGATTTAAAAGGTGTATTAGCTCAAACTAAGAACACTGATGGACCTATGTATCAGGTGGTCAGTCAGTTAATTGATAGATTAACTCAGCAACAGAAGACTAGAGGAACTGGTATAGATGATGGAAATGGTGGTGGTGGTGGTATATCAATACAAGGTCCACAAGGTCCACCCGGAGCACAAGGACCACCCGGACCCACAGGTGCATCATCATCAGTTCTGTATTATAGAGCAGATATTACTAATACTGGAATTAGTGATCCCGGCGCGGGTAAGATGAAATGGAATACCGTAGATCAGTCATTAGCAACTATTCTAATCTTCGATCGACTAACTGATGATGGATTCGATGCAACTATATACCTAACGATAACGAATCAAGAGGATGAATTCATCATTCAAGATGCTGATTTCGCATTAAATTACAAAATATGGAGACAAACAGGTCCAGCTGAAATTTTAGCTGATTTCTTTGTAGTTCCAGTTGAATTCATTGAAGGTAGTGGAGATTTTCAATTTTCACAGTTACAGCGACTTGCAATCATTCTCAAGAATGCGGGTTCACCGGGTCCACCGGGACCAATGGGGCCACCCGGACCTACAGGACCAAAAGGAGAAGATTTAGTAGGTGAAGAAGTATTTGTTGGACCTTTAGAACCATCTACTCCTGAAACTGAGTTATGGTTCGATACAGATGCTATACCGGGTCCAGCTAGTGGAATTGAAATAGTTAGTCGTGGTGTGACTCTCTCTGGCACGATTACAGTCGGATTGAAGGGTCTAATCAGACTACCATTCAATGCTACGATACTCACTTGGACTCTAATGGCGGATATCGCGGTGGGAGATTTGACATTTAGCGTGAAGGTCAATCCTACGACTACATATCCTCCGACAACATCGATTGTTGGAGGATCACCACCAAAACTAACCGCCCAATCTTTTAATTCAGATGCAGTTCTGACAGGATGGACGAAAGACGTGAACGCTGGAGATATTATGTCATTTGAGGTGACATCAATCACCGGAACGCCCGGATTCGTTGTGCTACAGATCGATATGGTGTCACGATAATGGCTACTCTGGCTAGTTCATCTCTAATTGCAAGTAATTCAAGTGATGCGAATTTTCGCGGATGGGCTACTTTCATTCGTGATATATTTATAACTACGGGTGGGTGGGTGCAGACCTCAGACACCGGACAAATGAACTTTGCTACGGTTACTGCACCTATAGCAGCTAATGCCAAACAAGGTTATATTGTTGTTCGAATGAATGATGCATTACAATCTACTAGTCCGGTATTTGTTAGAATTGATTTTGGTAGTGGTAGTGGTGTTGCTCAAACTCCAGGTATTTGGATCACTGTTGGAACTGGATCAGATGGAATAGGTAATATAACAAATAAACGATTCGATGGTGGTGCTACGGCTACGGCAACTATTTTTGGTTCAAATAGTGCAGTTGCTAATTCTTCATATGGATCAGCTACACCTAATCGAGTTCAGTTTGCATTATTTGTCCGTGCGACTAATTTTGTATTATCATTAGAACGAAGTAAAGATGCAACTGGTGCAGATACCGGTGATGGTATAATTATGGTATATAATGCTTCGATAACTCAATTAAATAATCAACGATATATCATTTTAGGACAATCTGCACAACCTCCAGTTGAAGCAGGTATTCAATATATTATAAGTAGTAATAATCCATCAAGTTTTGGAGGTGATGTTGGAGTTGCATTACCAGTTCCAATGAAAGGTTATGCACAACCTCCTGGCAATGGATTATTAATTGTGCGTTCAAGTGATTTTACAACAGAATCACTTTTTACGGTTAATATCTATGGTACTACTTATACCTATCAACATGTAGGTAGTACTCTTATTACTATTAATTTAACAGGTGGTGCGGATTCTAATGCACGCATTTGTATTAGGTTTGACTAATGGCTAATCGTGAAAATCGTGTAATGGTTCAAACTACGACGCGTGAGAAAGATAACGCGCAGCCACCAGTTCCGGTCAGAGCTACATTTCAGGCAGTTTGTGCCCGATTGAAAATAGCTCAACCTAACGTATCAGCCGGACCACCATCATCAGGCGGAGTCACCGAAACCAAGGCAGTATTCTAATGACTGGCGTGCTTAAAGTTAAAGTGGATGGTGTCTGGCAGGATGTAACTGTTCAGGGACCACAAGGAATAGATGGAGGATTAACACCTCATCATGTTAAGCATGAACCAGGTGGAACTGATGCGATAATCAATGCAGCATGGACTAATCTAGCTAATACATTCACTCAAGATCAGACTATATTTAAATCAGATCCATTATTGACATTAGGAGATGCGGTTAATGTTCGTAAAGCTAGAATATTTGAAAATGTTGGAAGAAGTGTCATAACTAATAATCTAAAAGCAGTAGGATCGGCTTGGATAAGAGATGATCCTGCTGTAATTGGTACATTAATAGTCTTAGATCATAATCAGATGCTATTTATGAGATCTGATGGAACTAATTTTAGTGTTGATTTTCAAACTAGTGTAGCTGGAGACTTTGTAGTAGTCAATAAGATGTTCGAACGTGGTCGAACAATTGCAGTAGGAGAAACTTCAGATATTACATTTAATGCAGGAGATTTCACCACAGATAATCCAGGTGTTTGGACTATTAATAACTATAATACTTACACTTTTTCACTTGTTGGAAATACATTAACTCTCTGGTGGCATCTAGTAGGAACTTTATCGGGTGGATCATTTACAAATTTATACATGAAGATACCTTTCGGGCTTTCAGGTAAGAAATTACAAGCTAATACAGTTCAAATCGTATCCGGTCCTAATTTTTATTCCGGTTTTGCATATGCTCTGAATGCTTCTACTAATATTACCATAAATATGCCCGCTGGTGCTGTATTTCCCGCTGGTGCATTCACTACATTCGGACAAATTGCCTTTACTATATGAATATTCGATCATATGAACCTAAAGATTTAGAGGAATTAAAGCGAATTCATAAGCTGTTTTTCGCTCATGAATCACCTCTTCCTGACTATTTTCATTATTTGTGTGCATTCGTCGTAGAAGACGAAAAAGGCATCATTACATTCGGTGGAGTCCGCGATATACCCGAATGCATCACAACGACTAATCTGAATCGGGATGTAAAGTCCAGAGTTAAAGCATTATACGAGATTCTTAATGCCTCAGTTTTTGTAGGTAAGAGGTTCAATTACGATCACCTCTACGCATTCAGTCAAAACCCGAAATGGGCTAGACGCCTACAAAAAGCCGGATTTAGGCCCCCGGATGGTCAATCTCTCATTTTAGATCTTTGAGGCATTATGGGATCAAATAAGAACGCTCCTGCACAAACAGCAAAACAGGGTCAATCGGGCGGTGATCCACGCGGACGCTCGCAGAATCAAGGCGCGTATCAGCAGAATCGATTCGAGAATCAACAGGGTCCTACTGCTGACTACATGGGCGAGAACTATGGTAGGGCTACTGAACTAGGATTCAAAGACTATGGCGATATTATGGGTCAATATCGCAATATGATGAGTGGTGGGGGTAGTAACGTAAATTTCAAGCCAATTGGCTATACGGACCCATTCAAATCGTATGGTGGATACGAAGATTTCAGTAAAACAGGTGGATACACACCTCAAGATGTCTCAGCGATGCGCGCTCGTGGTGTAGCTCCCATTAGAGCTGCATATGAGAACGCGGGTCGTGAAGTAGGTCGCCAACGATCGTTACAGGGTGGATATTCTCCTAATGCTATAGGAGCACAAGTAAAGATGGCTAGAGAGCAGGGTCAGGCCGGTGCTGATGCTGCAACTAATGTGGAAGCTCAATTGGGTGAAATGCGTAATCAGGGTAAGAGATTCGGTCTGACTGGAATGACCGGAATAGAAGGTCAGAGATTGAATGCTGACCTAGATGTGGGTAGATTCAATTCAACTGGTGATATGCAAGCTCAAATGGCGAATCGAAGTAACCAATTGGGTGCACTACAGGGGATGGCATCATTGTATGGAACTGCACCGGGCATGGCTAGTCAGTTCGGTAATCAACTATTAAATTCGATTGGTCAGGGTGCATCAGCGGGCCAAGGATTCATGGGTAATGAGGTGAGTGCTGGTAATCTGCCGGGTGCATGGGATCAAACTACAGGTCGAATTAACGATGTAGCTAATGCTGCATATCCGTGGCTTGATTATCTTGATAAACGTAATAAAAATCCAAATCAGCAGACTACTCAAAAGGGTGGAGCTAATCCAACTGGAGTCGGTCCTACTCAGGTTCCTGACTGGTTCAGAAATCCTCAAACTGGTTATGATAATCCCTATGGTTACGGCTACGGCGGCGGATTCGACTACTAAGGGGATTATCAATGGCTACTAAAAAGCAGAAAACATCATCGGAAGACGATATTCTTAAGATGATTCAACAGAATCGAATGGGTCAGATTAATGCGAATCAGACTACTACACCTATTCCTAATAGTCCAATGAGTACTACTCAACCGGGCTATCCTGTTGTTCCAACTGCACAAAGACCTCCAGCACTACCTGATAGGTTGAATCAGGGTAATCTAGGTGCTATAGCAACTGCAAGTGATGATGATAGTAAGAAATCAGTTCAACAACTATTCCGTGAAATAATGGATATCTATCAGCCTGAAATGCACGCAGGTGATAGATTCAATGATCTAATCGATAATATGCCTCAACGAAATAAACCGGGCATAGGTCGCCGTGTTGCAGCTAGTGCTGCTGCGATAGGACAAAAGGAGAAAGGACCGGAAATAGCTGAAAAGTTCATGTATTCTCCATATATGCGTGATATGGCTGATTGGAAGGAAAAAGTCGAACCTTCTTATCAGGCAGCTAATTTGGAACGATTCGGTAACGTAAATGAGCGAACTGGGTTAATGCAAATCGCTAATACTCATTTAGGTCTGACTAAAGCGGCCGAAACTGAACGTAATAATAGGGATAGGGCAGAAAATGATAGATTGCGAATTGAAATAGCTGATTTCAGAGCACGTCATCCTAATTTCAAGTTCGATACGACTGGTCCTAAAGTTAAGGCAATGGACCCCCTGACTGGTGAAGTTGTTGTAACACCGTGGGATACAGGTAGAATGTCCGATTACGATAAAATGAATCTCGGACTGACTAACGATCTAGTTAAGATTGAAGCAACCGGAAATCAACGGAATCAGAACATTAAGACTCAGGGAGAAGAGACTAGACTGACTAATGCTGCGAAACCACCCACAGGAGCCGCAGCTAAGAAGGGTGATTTGGCTAGTGAAGAATTGGAAAAAATCTATATTAATGACACGGAAGCGAAGAAATACATACTGAAACAGGGAAATGTCTATAGTTGGCAGGAACCTAAGAATAAGGATGAATTGTATCGATATCAGCAAATTAGAAATAAATATGATTCAAGTTTCCAGATAACTGCACCTGTTGGAAGTAAAGAAAGAAGGCCATACGCGGGTCCACCTCTTCCTGCTGAATTTCGTGGTCCGAATGCTCAAAGTCCAACTGGCAGACCACAGAATAATCCACCTCCATCACGTAGTAGCGGAGCCGGGCCAGTATTAGGTGGTCGTTCCAATCCCCAATTGGGCGGAAGTAGTCAGACTATTTACGGAACTCAGAAATCAACTGGTAGACGTACTGTATCGACTGATGGTGGGAAAACCTGGCAATATGCTGACGGAGGCCAATAATGCCTCAAGATGTATACGTCAAAAGCAAGAAAACAGGCCGACGCATATTGATGCGTGCGTCTGAGGCTCAGAAAGCTATTGCGACAGGTGATTATACACCCGAATCAGCAGATTGGGGTTCAGAACCACCTGCCCAGTTATCTAGATCGAGTCAGATCGATCCGAATGATGTTCAGATAGATCCGAGTGATATAGAAATTGATTCAGAAATAGATCCGAATGATGTGGAAATTGATTCTGATTCAGGAGTCAGTGGACAGATAGATGTGCCCGGTGGAATGGGCACGAAGAAGACTGCTAAAGTACCTACATGGGGTCAAACTGTTACAGCAGCTGGATATAGAACAGTTCCAGCTATATTAGGTGGAATAGGTGGTGGTCTAGTTGGTAATATTCCTGGTGCAATGGGAGGTGGTGCAGCAGGTGCCCTAGCGGGCGAAATAATGGGAGAAAGGTATGAAATAGGTCAAGGATTACGTGAAGATTATAATCCATGGCAATTAGGAACACAAACAGCATTAGGAGCCGTTCCTATACCCGGAGTAGGTAAAGTTCCGGGTGCAGGTGCCACGGCTAAACAACTATTTAATTATGCTAAAGTAGCACCAGTCGCAGGAGCCGTAAAAGGTGGTCTATTAGGTGCTGCATCTACAGTTCCAACGGAATGGGCTGAAACTGGTGAATTACCATCATTAGGTCAGATTGCTAAGGGTGGATTATATGGTGCTGGATTCGGTGCTCTCACATCAGGTGCATTTCAGAGTGGCCCTGCATGGATGAGAGGTAAATCATTAGCACCAATTGAAACTGAAGCGAGATTCGCAGGTGCGCGTCCGGTAGGTCGGAGTGCTACAGGCAGAGCACAACCCATAGGACCATCACATCAATTAACAGAAGGACCAATATTAGGTGGACGTGCATCTAATATTTCACCTGAATCTCCTATTGAACCGGGTCCGACGAATCAATCAGGACCAACAGATCTCCCCGGCACGAGGACTAATCCTGATGGATCGGTCACAGTATTCCGTCCAACTAACGAGAATATCCCACTTCTGAAAGCTAGAGGATTCGTAGCATCACCAGAACGAGGTCCGAGCGGATATACTCTATTCGTTCCCTCTAGTAGTGGTGCTCCACAATATACACCGAAACCACCTACTCCTACTACTCCTCTGAATAGACCAGATGTGCCCGGTCCTATTCCAGAAGGTCATTTTAGCGGGATGGAAGGTGAAGACATCATCTATCCTCCTCACATGGAATTGACTAATCAAGCAGTCAGTAATTTGAGGAATGATGGATACGTTCTAGTCGATATAGACGCTGAAGGAAATCGAATATTCAGTAAAATTGGCGATGAAATGCAGGGTCCACCTGACGAAGATTTAGCATTCGATACAGGTGATGACGATAAAGGGAATATTTTACCATTCGTTCCTCGTGATAAGCCTCTAGGTGGGATTGGCGACGTTATACCGAGTGAGGTAACACCAATCGGACCCAAGAGTAGTGAATATCAGAGAATAGCGAATGAACAGAATATTACGATGGGTGGAGTTCGCCCAGAACGAGGTGTTCCAGTAGTTCATGATCCTAAATTTGGAGGTTATCAGGAACATCGAAGGGGTAATGAAATTTGGGTTACTCATCCTATGTTGGGTGGTAAACCACAAGGTCCGTTTGCTTCATCTGAGGAAGCGGGGGACTGGATAATGCAACATCAGGATTCACCTGAATTTGAACAATATTTGGGAGAGTATAATCAACGTAGACCGACTGAAGGAATTCCACCAGAACAAGAGGTCACAGAAGTTCTACCAGATGAATTGACTCAACGAAAGAGGTCTAATGATAGTGCTTCGATAGTCAATGTAACTAGACTAGAAGAAGCTGCTCAAAATGTAGCAAAATGGACTGCATTAGAACAAGAAGCTCAAAAAGTTCCGGGTCGTGAAGAATGGGTACACGCACGTCAGATGAAAGATCTGGCTACGCGTACATATCGTGCTCTTCAGACCCATCTAGGAGATCAGATAGATCCGAATAATGAAATGCCGGGTCCAGAAGACCCGATGTGGACTGATTCACCTAACCACCCATCCAATTTTACATTAGCACCACGACCTCCGGAGATTAAACAACCACCACGATTCGGAACTCCTAGTCAAAAGCCATTTGGTGAGCCGGAGGGACCACCGGCTGATATCCTGCCATTCAGGACTCAGAATCAACTGGAGAACATCTCTAATACGGGTCAATTAGAAGATGTAGACCCGAATGCAGCGATAGATGATGAGATAAATCGGTATTTGAAGCAGGAGGACGCTAAGACTCCTGAAATGACTGATTTGAATGATGTGATTCCTGATGATGATATTGAATTCCAACGAGTCAAACCTCCATATAAAGATTTAACTCCAGATAGATATAAAAGATATCATGTGTTTGATGAGAACGATAATCTCATTCATAAGACATATGATTATGATGAGGCCCAGCGTTGGGCTGATGAACGTGATGGATATGTTCAGGATATGGGTGAAGAAGAGGGGCCATCATTTGCCAGAGTCGAAGGTGGTGGATATAAAGCCTCTATGAACGTCCGTCGTGGTGTAGAGAACATCACCCGAGACTATACTAGTCCTCTGCCCGGAATTCAGGTCCGTGAAGGTGCTCAGAATGCACTAGACGCGGCTGATAAGATGGGTGCTGCGGGAGAAGTTAAAATAAGAGTAGATGATGATCTGAAAACGATCGAAATCTACGATAACGGTCATGGAATGGATGATGAAACAATAGGTGATAAACTATTTGAAGCATTTTCAACTGGTAAGGAAGGTGAAGAGGGAGCTACTGGTGGTAAGGGTATCGGTAGTGCTGCCTATATCTATGGTGGTCAACACTTTGTACTTGAATCTATCGCAGTAGATAAAACTGATGGAATAAAATACAGAATCAATACGAGCGGAACACCGGAACAGTTTATGACTGGTGAACCCGAAGAATTTGAAAGAGTTCCAGTAGACCCGGATACACCGACTGGAACGACTATATCTGTAATGTTGAAAGATGAACATGATATATCTGATGCTTCGGATATGTTACAGAGAATCGTAAGTAATTCAAGAAATAGGTCATCTCGGGTTGTAATAGACCCTTATGGTCACACACGCGCGACACCTATCAAAGATTTGGAACCCGATGGAATAGGTGCGACCGAACACAGATTCCCATCATCGAATGATGATAAATTAATTGGAGATATTACAACTGTAAATCGAAATAGTCAGGTCAAATTCTTAGTTCCTAATGTGCCGACGGTAGACGCGACCGATACTATTAAAATCCACTATTTGAACAATGGAATGTATCAATTCTCTGAAGATTTATATCTTGGTAATAAAGCAGATGATGTACCAGAGAAAATACTAGTTGATATCCATCCTCTGGTAGATGATCAGAATGAACTGTATCCATTCATCAATACTAGAGAAGATATTAAGAAGGACATTCGAGATGAAGTAAATAAATATCTTAAAGAAAATATCGGTTCGCCCGGAATAGAGAAGAGAAAGAACCGAATTCAGGAACTATACGATTCGATGGCTCCAGTTCCGATTTCAGGAACTAAGCGTAAGCCAATTATCTTTGATCCGGGTAATCGGTTACATCCCTCTGAAATGCATGAATTAGTCAATAATCCGACTGTTCAGGCATTAGTTCGACACTATGATAAACTAGTCGATAATATTCTCATAGCAACAGGTAGACAGAATTGGGCTGATCGAGTTGAGGGTGTCGGAATAGTATTTGACCCAGGTATGCACGGGGTCCATATACCTAATCCAGCTACAGGTAAATCAACTATTCTATTCAATCCCAATCCACGATGGTTACAAGTTGATCCGAAACAAGCTGCGTGGGATAATACGATCACAGGTCTACATGAAGTAGGTCATGTTGGAACTGAAACTAGAATTCCATTTAAACTAAGTCCTGCTGATCTAAATGATCCACGATTAGGTACTTTTCTGACCGACTATTTAAATCATGCAATAAAGCATAGTGATATAAGTGCATGGATGGATACTGGTCACGGAATGGGATTTGTTCACAGATTAGGAGAAATATATGCCAAATTCGGGATTCAGGCCACCTACGACGCCGCCGCCGAACTGGAACGAATTTTCACAGGGAGGCCGGGGCGGGGGAATGTCATCACTGGGGGATATAGTACAGACATACAGAGAATTCTACACCTCTATACTGAATCAAGGGGACGCCCAGCTCTTACAGAAGACCTTCTCTCACCAACGGGAGTTAAGCAAGCAAATAGAGGACAAGGTGGAGCGGGGAATATTCCTGGCAATCCTCAAGCAAATAGAGGGAGAACTCCTTCCCTCGGAAAGCGAATCAAACGAGCTACAGGATGGGGACAGGGAGTAAGTAAATCAGCATATCGAGATGCTGATGAGAAGAAGAAATATGGTTGGTTTAGAGAACTATGGAATATGCCCGATGCAGCTACTACAACTGGCGATTTCTCATTCGCTGGTAGACAAGGGCTGCCGATGATTCTAACTCCTGACTATTGGTATGCTTTCATGAAGCAATTCCAAGCAATGCCTACTAAGGGACTATTAGATATGGTTAATGGACAATTACTACGTGAACCTGAATTCCGTCGTCCAAGAGATCCACAGACAGGACTTCAGGGTAAGTCTATAATGGACCAATGGGGATTTAAACTGAAAGATATAGCGAGCGGAAGGCCGGGTCCGCGTGAAGAATCTGTAGTATCGAAATATCTCGAAAATGGAGCTATGTTCGGTCCGCGTAGAGTGTTAGGTGTGCCGAATCCAGCACGATTGGGCTATGAATTTGGACCGGGTGGTGTAGTCAGGGCAACTAATCGATCATTCATAGCATTTGCGAATGTGCTAAGAGCTAAT
>Ga0247748_1000002_pt1 | contig 41985 bp, 42 predicted proteins | sample UWRJS064202C5_FD_180931 | JGI IMG/M metagenome (GOLD analysis project Ga0247748, IMG submission 180931) | Soil microbial communities from Arlington Agricultural Research Station in Wisconsin, United States - UWRJ-S064-202C-5 | ecosystem: Environmental > Terrestrial > Soil > Agricultural land... | reverse complement strand
TCGCTCGCACCATCAACACAATGTCTAACATCGTCGCTGACATTGCAACAGTTGGTGCTAAGTTGAAGAATGACTTTGAACTAGTGCGTAAGAAATTCCACCCTGACAATGAGGACATACAATGAGAGCATTCACAATGTACAGGCGCGACATGTCCAATGCGCCACACACCACTGAACAGAAGAACGATCCTGACAAGCCGCAGTTTGAGGGTGTAGTCTTCAGCGATGGTCGCGTAGCTATCCGTTGGCTGACAGCTAGAGGCAGCACTGCTGCGTGGGATAGCATGGACGACATGTTAGCCATACACGGTCATCCTGAGTACGGCAGTGAACTTGTGTGGCATGACGTAGTAGTAGGAGCAGCACAATGAGTGAGTTCAAACGCTACACACGCAGAGCATACGCCGAACTGCGTCCATACATCGTCGGTGAAGATGTGACTGACATAAGCGTATCTGTGTTCGACAAGAAACATGGCTCACCGAAAGCCGGTGATTACATCGCTCGCAATCCACAGGACCACTCTGACCAATGGCTAGTCAGCGCTGCTTACTTTGCAGCTAACCACTTTGAGTTAGCGCCATGAGTGTGTGGAACCGTTGTGATGTATGTGGCAAGTTCATAGCACTAAAGGACTTTGACAATGGTGCTATACGTACATTGCTGACGCCTGATAGTGAGCTAACCAAAGAGACATATGAGACATTGTGCATAAAGCACGCCAAGGGTGAGAGCAATGCTAATCAAACCGACTACAGATAAGACGCTGCCTTGGGTAGACTACTCTACGTTGTCTGCCGTTAATGTTTGCCCGCGATGGGGCCTCATTCACAACTGGCACGGCAAACATTTGCCTAGCGGGGTAGAGCGTGTATTACCTTTGGAAGCTGGTCGCGCTATGCATGATGTGTTTGCTTGTGCACGCTTATTTGACTTACTAACAAGTATACCCAATGAGCCAAACATTCAGGCTGACTACATTCCTGTGAAACTGAAAGCAGTCAACGTCTACGCGGAGCGTCTATTCAACACACCACAGGAGCCTAGACGTTGGGAACAAGCTATGCGCTACTTCAACAATAGTCAAGATGCAGAGACACGCTGTATGCAGATGGCACTCAGCTTGCTAGAAACTAGTGGCTACCATGACGATCCACGTGACAACAAACGCACGCAAGCTAACCTTGAGAGCGCTGCTATCTCCTACATACAACGCTACCCACTTGGTCGTTTCATTCCTATCTGCGATAGTGAAGCTAAACAGATAGGCGTTGAAGTACCTTTTGATGTAACGCTATATAAGGATGACAGCACACCTATCATCCGTCTAATAGGTCGCGTTGACGCAGTGTGCATAGACACACTACGTCCTAGTGACAAGACACCTGCAGTACATGAGAACAAAACAGGCAGTCGTATAGACACCGTATGGAGTACTAGCTTCGACACTAGTCATCAAGTCACTGGCTACTGCATAGCTATGTCCACTGTCCTAGGTATGCCTATCCATGATGTAACCATGTGGGGTCTACAGATACCAGTACCAAAAGCTAGCAGCTACAGCGATGGCATCATGCGCTACCCTACACACCGTGACGGTGCGTCGTTCTACGAATGGTTCTTGTGGGTAGAACACACGTTAGAGATGATAGATCGCTATGAAGCCGATCCTACTAACGCACCGATGTACACTCACTCATGTAGCCGTTACTTCCGTAGCTGCTCACTAATCCCGCTGTGTACAGAGACACGTGAGCGGCGTAAGCACATCTTCGACAATGAGATGGTAACAGAACGGTGGTCGCCGTTAGAACAAGACAACCTGCTATAGCTGCAACTTGCATGTGTTCCTACATGTGCTATACTATGTGAAGAATAGGGAGACAGAAGTGGAACTAAAGATAGAACATCCAACTGACACCGTTGCACGCTTCTCTTGCATCCTATGGGGTGACAGCGGTAGTGGTAAGACAACACTCGCAGCAACAGCCCCCGGTCGCAAACTCTTTCTCATGCTAGACCCTGATGGTGACATGAGTATTCGCAACATGCCCGACTGGCATCGTATCAATCTCTCTAAAGAAAGCAGCGTCGATATTGTCAAGGAAGGTATGAAGCCTGACCCGTATACATTGTATACGCTCTTGGCTGACTTTGACACCTTGATAGTCGATAGCCTTACCAAGTTCAGCGAACACGCCCTTCAGTACGCCGTACGTGTCGCTCCTAAGTCTAGCATCGAGCAACCCGGCCTCAATGGGTATGGTCTGCGTAATATCTGCGTGTCTTCTCTTATCTCCAACGTACTCCGTATCACAGGTGCACTTAACAAGCACGTGATCTTCATTACGCACGAGAAGGACGCTGATCGTAATAACGACGGTGCAATCATCAGCGTCGGGATGCTGCTCGGTGGACAACTGCCGAACATCACGAGTAAGGACATAAGCGAGGTGTGGAACCTTCGTGACCATGCTGGCAAACGCTACATTGCTATACGTCCAGAACGCTTCCGCTCACCGATGAAAAGTCGTATGTTCGACATGACTGCAGCGACCAACTTCGAGTGGAAGTACAACTCCAACAACCAAACAGGGCCAGGTATAGCTACGTGGTGGAGTGCGTTCGTAGATGGTGGACACAAGAAGCTCTCCATTCCTAAGTAAGACCTACTAGCCCTAGTTATTCCGAATACACACTGAGCTAACCGTAGCGGCTTGTTAGCTCTACTATAGTGTGTATAACTACAAGTGCCGCTGTAACGAAAGGAGGCCCAACATGGGCTTGTTAACTTTTAGTCAGTCTATAGCAGACGCCGAAGCTCCCCCGCAACTTCCTGCTGGTGAGTACAAAGCAGTCTGTACTGCTGCTCAAGACAAGGTTGCTGCATCATCTGGTAATCCTATGCTGACACTGACACTGCAAGTTCCTAGCAGCGAGTTCCCTGCTGACTTCGATCCCGGTGACGGTGTTGATGCACTCACGTTCACACTCAATGTTGTGTCGCGTGACATACCGGCTGACCGCTGGCGTATGAAGAATACCTGTAAGGCATTCGGTGTACCCATGTCTAGCAGCATCGACCCTAACGACTTCGTTGGTCGTGAGGCACGTGCACGTATCCGCATGGGGCAGGACTTGGAGAAGAACCCACGTGCGGAAGTCGGACAGGTGTTGCCTCTCTAACTCCTGTGTGCTACCACACTATAGCTAGGTGGCAATAACGCCACCTAGCACTTTCCTGTAACTCTTGCAAGAGGTATTTGCATCATGGCAACAATGCCACGCCCCGCAGGGGCAAAGAAGCCTGTTAACCGTGCACCTCAGAAGCGCACATTCCACTTCTTCATCAAGGTTGTTGACGAGAGTGGCAACCCTATTCAGGGTGCGAAGCTGAAAGTCGAGCGTATCATCACTGACGCTCGTAAAGTGATTGAGTTCATGGATACTCCTGACTACGCGGACATGGGGCTGACACGTGTTAAGCACGAAATCATCTCCACCAAGCGTGGTGAGCAGGACGGAGCTACGCAAGTTGGCTAGGCTAATCCCTATTCAGCAATAGGTATTGCAAACACCTAGCTGACAAGTGTGGAGCAACGCCGCGTAGGAGTGAGTATCCCCACTAATGCGCGGCGTTGTCTATACAATGTATAACTAAGCGCGAAACCTAGCGCTGAAAGGACATACGATGGAGTTGGACCTAGAGCAAAGGCTCGCTGTAGAGATGTGTGCTGACGCTACTAAGAGACTAGTAGCAGTAACAGGTGAAGCGGGCACTGGCAAGACTACAATCATCAAGCGCGCATGTGACATACTCAAAGAACAAGGTGCTAGCTTCACGATAGCTGCACCTACAGGCAAGGCGGCTAGACGTATACGTGAAGCAACGGGCTACCCTGCACAGACAATCCACAAGCTGCTAGAGTTCAATCGTCCTGACGTTGACGAAGAAACTGGTGAAGCTACCAGCGTCAGTCAGCCTAGCCGCACACGTACGCGTCCACTAGACGAGAAGTTCATCATAGTTGACGAATATGCAATGGTCAGTACAGGACTGCATCGTGATCTTGTTAGTGCTATTCGCACTGGCGGTTGTCTACGCGTGTTTGGCGATGTACGGCAGCTACCCCCTATAGAGAACAACGAGCTAGCTGACCCTACATCACCGTTCCAACGCTGCTTGGAGATGCCTAACACCTTCACGCTCAACAACATCTATCGTCAAGCTGAAGGCAACGGTATCATTGAAGCTGCTCGACGTATAACCCGCGGTCAGTTCTTCACCAGCAACGAAGATGTTAAAGTAATAACACACGACGCAGTGTTACACTCTTTGTATGGTCAGCTAGGTGGTGACAAAGCTATTGACTGGTGTGACTTGAACAATCAAATCATCTCACCAGCACGCAAGTCTGACATAGGCACTGTGCGTCTTAACAGCATACTACAAACACGCTTCAATCCTGAGATGCCCGGCAAGACAGAGCTACCTAGGAACAAGTGGGAGGTAAAGAACCGTGTCTTTGTTAGCATCGGAGATAAGGTCGTATGCAACACGAACAGTTACGATCTGCGTGATTACACTGAGCGCTTCACTGAGTATGACGGTAACGGCGTGGGTCTTATCGGCAGCTTCATACCGTGTCCAGACACAAAGCAGATGCTCAACGGCGAAGTCGGACGCATTAACAGCATCGACGAATATGGTGTATTGGAGATCGACTTCGGTGACAGAGTGGTAGAGTTACCTCCACGTATCAATGACTACAACCTACGCAAACGCTTTCACTATCACTACGACCCGCGAAAGGCTATCGAACTTGCATACGCTTTGACAACTCACAAGTGTCAGGGGAGCCAGTATGACAACATCATCTACTGCATGGCTTCATGTGCGTTCTTTAATCTTAGCCGTCCTAACTTCTATACTGGTCTTACTCGTGCTGCTAAACATGCTACTGTAGTAACTGACCAACGCAGCTTCGCTACATCGCTCAAGTCAATGGGTTGGAAGCGGAGGAAGTGACATGACTACATTGCGGCGATGGACATATCAGGTGTTGCTTTGGTGTGGCTTAATTAAACCTGTAGAGTGGCACATGTGGACAGTATCGCAGGACATATCAGGCGCTCGCCTTTATAAAGACGGAGAGCTTTATGATGGCACCATAACTATTAACTTCTGGCTAGGAACACCAACATGAACACTGCAGAACTACGTGAGCGCTTCACACTACAAGCACAGACTGCCGGCTTAGTAGTAGAGTGTGCAATGGGAGGCACTGTCAATGCAACATTAGCAGTGATAGCTGAAGCTCCCGGTCGCAACGAAATAGTACAAGGCATCCCGCTGATCGGAGGTGCTGGCAACATACTGTGGAAAGCTATCCGCACATATGTACCTGAAGTCAAGCGTCACGAGTGCTACGTCACCAACGTAGTCAAGCGTCAAGTAGCATTCGACACAGACATAAACCGCAAACCAGTAGGCAAGCACGAGTTAACAGCGTGGCAGGAGCTACTACTGTGGGAGTTAGATCAACTGCCTAACCTGCAACACGTACTGTTGCTAGGCAACTACGCTGTTGAAGCACTTACAGGTCGCAAAGGTATCACTAACTGGCGTGGCAGTGTGTTAGAATGTACAACACTCAATCGCCCTGTCACTGCTGTGTGCACATTCAATCCAGCGTTCTGCGCCCGCGATCCTATGGCACACATCATCTTCGACATGGACATATCTGATAAACTCCGACCAGTGATCTTAGGCAAGTTCAAACCCCATGCTGTCAATGTACATATCAACCCCAAAGCTAAAGACGCGATCAGTTATATTCGTATGTGCCAAACATCTACTAGTCCCATTGCATCGGACATTGAAGTTATCAGCAACGAGACAGCTTGCATCGGCCTTGCTTCCTCACCGCATGAAGCGATGTGCATTGCGTTCCGTGACGAAGAAAAGAACCTATACAATGTACAGGAAGAACTCGAAATACGTCGTCGGCTCCAACAGCTATACACTGCGCCGACTGTACGCGTGGTGTGGCAGAATGGAGGCTTCGATATGGCGTGGCTATGGTTTAAGGACCGTATTCGTTGTAAGCCAGCCTACTCCGACACTATGCTTGGTCATCATGTTCTCTACCCTACCATGCCGCATGACCTCGGATTTATCGTTAAGCAGTACACTACACACCCATTCTACAAGAACGAGAAAGACGAGTGGCGACATACAGGTAGTGTGGATAACTTCTGGAACTATAACGGTAAAGACTGTGCACTCACACTTGCGTCGAATGCACACATCATTGCGGAGCTACGCACGCAAAAGCTTGACAAGTTTTACTTTGAACACGTGATGCGTCTGCAGTCACACTTAGTGTTGATGACTGTCGGCGGTGTGCTGAATGATATGAAACTACGCGAACACATGCTCGACCAAAACACACCGGGGAACCTGTATGACGATTTGCAGCACAAGTTAGCTGCATTCTACGAAGCCTGTCGTGTAGCTGTGGGTGACGCAAACTACACTCCTAACCCTAACTCACCTAAGCAGATGGCAGAGTTGTACTTCAGTAAGCTGAAGCTAGTGGGCAGAGGTACAAGCACCGATGCAACTAACCGTGAACTAATGCGTAAGCATCCACGCACACCACCTGCGGCACGTGCTGTGCTTAACGCAGTTGACGCATACATAGAAGACGACAAGTTCTACTCAGTCTACGCCAGCGCGAAGCCTGACGCTGACAATAGGATGCGCTGCGACTACAGGCAGACCGGAGTACGTTCTGCGCCGGGACGACTGAGTAGCGCTCAAACGCTGTGGGGTAGCGGTGGCAATCTGCAGAACATTCCTGACCGCGCTAAAGAGATGTTCATCGCTGACCCTGATTGTTGCTTTGTCTACATCGACGGCTCCCAAGCGGAGGCTCGTGTAGTGGGCTGGCGCTACAACATCGCTACATGGATTGAGCAGTTTGAGCGAGCGAGGCGCGACGGCAGCTACGACTGTCATCGCGCACTCGCCAGTGACATGTTCGATGTACCGTACAACGAAGTTCCCGCCTTCGACCGTTACCCCTTGGACGAAGCTGCCGCGAAGCGTGATGGCATTAAGTACAGCGTGGACATGGCGGGGAAGCCCACTATCAGGTACATTGCTAAGCGCTGTCGTCATGGTCTTAACTACCGAATGATGCCTGATCGTCTAGCTCTAACAACTGGACTACCACTCTCTACAGCAAGTGAGGCGTTTGTCAAGTACCACAAGTTGACACCTGAGTTGAAGCTTGGTTGGGCAGCGGACCTAGAGCGAGTACGCCACGACCGTGCTATCTATAACGCATACGGAAGGCGATACGTTCAATTAATTCCGGTGACTGAGGAAAGTACCGAAGCCATTGTCGCCTTCTTCCCACAGTCAACTATAGGCGACCACATATGTCGTGTCATATATAAGTGTCACGATGATGACAAATGGCCGAAAGGTAAGGCCAGAGTAGCACTTAACACCCATGATGGCTTGATTGGAATTGCGCGCAAGGACGTAGCTAAGCAAGCACTACGTGTCATGGTCAAACACGCAGAGACACCGATGCTGATAAGTGGTAAACAACTAATCATCCCGGCTGAGTGCGGCATTAGTGTGCCGGGAGATGACGGTGTTCACAGGTGGAGTACGATTAAGAAGATCAAACAAGTGGACATTCGGTAGAGACTACTGCGCCGCAGGTTGCTCACCAGCTTGCGGCGCAGGACTACCAAAGCTCTCACGCATCATCTGATCTATTGTCTCTATCGTTACAGGACGACCACGTAGACGCGGTGCTAACTGTTGTCCGAACTGCTGACCAATCACCTGCTCCAAGTACTTCACAGCTAGATGCTGTTGTTGCATATTATCCTGCATCTTCATTATGACATTGTTCTGTCGTTGCCGCTTCTCATCTTGCGGCAGGTTATATGCTACAGTCAGCGACCTATTCTGTGCACTCAGATCGCGGTACTGCTGCCGCAGCTTACCGAGTACACCGCTAGGGTTCTGATACCCGTTGATGATATTAGCAACTTGCACTAGCGTTTCATCTGTCAACGCTTGCTCAGGCATACCACCTACCTGCCCCGCTAGCTGGCGCTTACGTGCTGCAGCCTTACCAACAGCGTCATTCCTCATGCCAACGATAGAGCGAATGTTGTTATTGTTCGCTGCTACATATTGCCATGCTGGTGTAGTGACACGGTACTTGTCTTCGTTCTGCCACACGAGCGGTACGTCAGGTGCACCACTAGCAGCACGCTCAACGAACGCGCCTGTAGCAGCACGCAACCCTGCAGAGAAATCTCTTGACTGCCGTAGTGTTTGCTTGCCGTCTATAGAGGTGTTGAACTTAGATGCATGCAGTAGTATGTCAGTGCTGCTAGCTAAGTAGCTACCCATAGCACCAAACAACCCATTCATTATCGCCACAGTAGAGTTGCTAAGCTGGCCTAAGTTAGTAGCACTCTCTGCTTGTGGACCAGCGCGGAACACATTGCCAGCAGTGCGGAAGATGTTGCCGCCTCTAGTATCAGCACCTTGTGGGTCTAGCTTAATACCACCCATGCCAAGCGCTGCTTGCAGTAGTGGTGGCATAGCAGGTGTCAAGCTCTCCAACCACAGCTTCGGTACATCAGGCAGTATCTTCTTCGGTGTAGCATCAGCAGGTATCATGCCCATCTGCTGCATCATGCCAACAGTGCCAGCTACAACACCGATCAAGTCAGGTGGCAATGTAATGCTGTAGTAGAGCTTGCGATTGTATGCAGGGTTCTCACCATTGGCCCATGCCCACAACAACTGCGGACTAGGTATATCTATAATCCTGTAGCGATCATACTCAGGTCTACGCTGCCACAACTGCTTGCGGCTTTCTTCATTCCAATAGGTGCGCCAGTAGAAGCCAGCACCCATAGCAGTCGTCATCATCGCCAGTCGTGGTAGTACATACTGTGCAGTCTCAGGACCAAACATGTTACGCAGCAAGTGATACGTTCCTAACTTGGTCTGTGATAGATAAGGAAACGCAGCTTCCAGATCACGTGCGCCCTTAGCGGCTGGCACTAATGACATATCACCACCGACAGTACGTGTCTCATGCATCAGTCGTACTATCTCATTCTTCGGTATCTTGTTAGCACCTCCATACTGCCTTGACAGCAGATAGTGGTTCTGCGTGTAGTATGGCCGCGAGCCGCCTAGATAGATAGCATCAAGGAAGCCTTTGTAGAATGCATAAGCACCGCGCATAGTCTGAGGCATCATCTCGCCTATCATCGCGTAGGCATCGCGCACATGTGCTACATTGTCCGTAGACCTAATGCCATGAGTAGCACCACCGCGCATCATCTTCAGCGTTGCGAAGTTCTCTGTCCATGCAGCGATCTGTACAGCCTTCTTGACCATCGCTTGATATGTAGCTTCACCAACCATCTGTCTAAATGCATTGAATGGCAACTGTGCCTTCAACGCGTCAGCTACCTTACGTGCACCTGCCCACACCATGAACTCAGTTATACTAGCAAGTGCATGATAGGGCGCAGTGACTAGCACAGTGGGGTCTAAGATCATGCCGCCGATGTACTTAGCAATCGGAGCAGGTAAGAACTTGTGCATGTTGTAGCTAAGTGTACCATAAGCACGATCAGCAGGGCGGAACAACATCTGCATCATGATGTTGTACAACGCACCCTTCACGGCAAAGACAGGATTGCCCGCGCCAGTAGTGAAGTACTTGAACCAGTTGCTAGTACTCTGTGCATTCTGCATTAACCCACTCATCTTCACAGGGTCATGCCGTAGTGCTAGAGCTAGCTCACTATCTCCGAACTCCCACAGACGCATTCGCCCGTTCTGCCACTCAGGCACATAGCGTGGGCTGTCCATCAGTGCGCGTAGCTTGTCATTCTTCTGTACATCAGGAGCATCGGTCCAGTGTCTACCTGTGTGTGGATTAGGTTCAACCCTCATGTAGCCGTTCTTGAGAAAGTCTGACTTACTGCCATCAGGATTAGTGGCGAACTTCCTGATAAACTGATTACGTGCATCTTGGTGTGCTAAGCCGCGATGTGAGTTGATCGTATACTCTAGTATAGCTGAGCGTGGGTTCTTAGCTGCAGTAATGCGTGTCTCTGCTTTCAAGTTAGCATCGACCTTAGGCACCTCTAGTGCTAACTCACGAATAGGACTTTCCCTACTCAGCGCACTACCAGTACCTTCAATGCCTTCAGTTTGCGCTCGCTTAACACTACGTACAACACTGCGACGTATACGCTCCAATCCAGTAACACCGCCGAGAGGATCAGAGATTAGTGGTGTGTAGAACTCATCAAGTCTACGCAACTCATTAGCATAGCCTTGGCTCATCCTGCCACTCTGCACCTCATTCTTGATGACAGTATCCGCCCATGCTTTGTGTGCATCTCTAATACGCACAACAGCAGGATCAGTGCTATTCCTGTAGGCCATAGCAAATGCATCGACTTGACTACGCGGTATATCAGGCAACGCTATACGTGCGCTCTCATCTTTGTCATTGCGTATGCGCTTCAAGTCAGCGACGGCATTCTTGTACTCGTCACCTTTAGTCTTCATCCTAGCAATGCGATCAACCAGTGCATCTTCAATCCTATCGTAGCGAGATTTGACAGTAGAGAAGATCATGCCAGCTTCAGCAGCACGAGCACTGGCAGGAGGTGCACTTTGTATAGCTGCAAATAGGTCGTGCGTAGCTAGCTCTGTCTGTTGCCGAACAATGTCTTCTAGCACTGGACCTGTACTAGACCTAAACAACGCTTCACTATCTAACCGCTCTGCTGGTCTATGTACATTCAACTCCTGCAACATCGACGAGCCTTGCCCAATGTATTGATTGCGTAGCCTAGAGAACCCACTCACAAGAGCACTCTTATCCTCTAGTGCAGACGGAGCAGTAAGCTGTTGCTCATTCGTACCTGTGATGATAGCTTCGCCTGTCTTTGGCTGCGGAGCTACGCGTGTGTCGATGGAAGGCATGCTCTCCATCGCTTTCACTAGATCGCCAGTGTTAGCTTGCAGCGCTTGTGTGTGCCTACCACGCATAGCAGCTACAAATGCAGCCATGCCAGCAACAGTAGCAGCGCTAGTAACTAATGTACCAACGCCCGCGCCGTCATCTGCAGGAGTGAACGCTGTATCTTTACCCTGTGCAGCACGTACAGCTTGATCTATACCAACACCAACGGCAGCGTTAGCTGCGACGTTGATAGGAGTATAAGGAATAGTGACAGGAGTAGTCAGTTCAACAGCTTTAATACCCATCCTGCTAACAGGGTTATTAAGTAGCGCACGAGTGACTACATTCTTAGCTGCAGCAGTGCCGATCTTAGCAGGTATGCCAGCAGGACCACCGACTAGTGAAGCACCTAGTATCTCTGCAGCGCTGTCTGTCCAATCTCTTTGTTTCTCTGTACGCGTGTCGCCTACTACACCACGTGATATGTCCTGTGCTTTGGCAGCTATACCAATCCCACCCTTCAACTGCGTGAGTGAGAAGTCTTCAAACTCTTTGCTGTCCTGATACTCTTTCAACTTTGTGTAGACTTCATCTTCACTCATGTCAGGGTTAGCTTGTGCAATCTGCTGCGCTTTCAGGTTGAGATGATCTGTGATGTTCTTCTGTGCACCTTCAACTTGCATGGACTTACCGAACTCGTCCATGAACTTTGTGTCATTAGCGAACGAGTTGTACAACGCCTGACCACCTGCATAGATAGTCTCAGGTACACCGGCCCATGATGGGTATGCAGACAGCGCACCAGCAGCTATATCACCGCCATAGCGAGCAAGTGTGCCACGTTCTGCAGTAGGAGGCTTAGCGAGCGGAGTAGGATCAACGCCGTACTGCTCGTGAAATTCCTCCGCAGTCATGTAGCCTTCAGCATTAGGCATAGCTACTCTACCATCTTGAACAGTGGGTTGCCGTTCTCATCGTACTGCACATCTACCTGTCCCGGCTGCAACTGTGTGCCAGCAGGAGCTTGTGGTAGTGCGCCGACAGCACCTTTAGGCTGTATATTGAGTGGCGGTTGCTGTACTATGATCGGCGTACCACCGGGCATCTCTGCCTTCACCTTGCCAACTGCAACAGGTGCAGCAGTAGTAGGAATAGGTTGTTGTGGAGTAGACTTAAACAGGTTCTTAATCCATGATAGTACGTCAGGACCACTTCCTGCTGCTGAAGGATCGAAGTCAGGCGCAGCACCACCGCTATGTGTGTCGTAGATAGCTTCAGCAACCTTAGGTGCTGGCACAGGTAGAGGTGTAGGTGTAGACACAGGAGGTGCTTGCTGTGCTGAACGCTGTTCCATCATACGCTGCACCTGCGGCGGTACATTGTATGAAGGCTCCATAGGAACGGGCTTAAGAGCTTCAAGCAGTTTAGTAGTAGCATCACCTACTAGATCACCAGCACCTTGCACCACTTGTGTCATAGGATCGACTGAGCGTATGTCACGTGCTACACTCGCCGGTCCTTTGAGTATATCACCAGCAGCCCAACCAATGTCACCAGCTATCTCACCGCCTTTGGTTAGCAAGTCATCAGCAGCACCACGTATATCACGTGCACCTTGGCCGAGTGCTTCTAGTACATCACCAGCAGGAGGTACTACCACTCCCGGCGGTACATCACGTAAGCCACGCATCCCTGCAGCACTCTGCGGCGGTTTGGCAATAGGCAGCGGTATCTGCTCATCTTTAGATAGACGCGTAGCAGCACGCTCGTCCATATCATCTGCTGTATAACCGCTATCAGTCTGCACTTGCTGCGGAGTAGGAGCAGGTATAGCTTGTGTAGGTTGCTCACGCTCCGATGCTACCTGCGGAGTAGGTTGATTAGTTGTAGCAGTAGCTTCATCAGGCACAGGTGCCGTAGTAGGTACAACAGTAGGAGTAGTCGGAGCAGCTATCTGTTGCTTAGGCACAGTTGTAGGCTTCATACCAGCTATCAAGCCGGGAATAGCTGTACTAGGTATAGCTCCTTTCTCAACAATCGGCTTGTTATTACCCATCACAGCAACTTGTCCTGCTGCTGGTGCATTGAATGTAGCTACCTTCTCACCAGCGAACGGACGCATTTCTTCACTAGGTAGACGCGGAGGCGGCGGCGGTGTTTGTGGTGTAGCAGGTGTAGCTACCTTTGTAGTACCGCCACCACGCTCAATCTCTAACGCTTCAGGTCCAAACTCGAAGTGACCGAAGTCAGGACGACGCCAATCGCCGCCACTACGTATGCCTAGATCACTGAGTATCTGACCTAACACCTGCGGATTAGCTTGCACCCACTTAGTGAACGGAGCGCTAACACGATTGCGGCTACTCTGATTAACGTCAATGCTCATACCGAAGCCGTGCTGACTAGGTGTACGTGTGCCAGCTATCATTCTAGGTGCATAACCACCAATGCTACCAATCGGCGCACCAGCTTCATACAGCCGACTAATGAACTTGTCGGCTATAGGTGCTGCATCTCTATGCACAACAAACGATCGACCACTGCCATCTGGAAACGGAACGCTAACCATGTTAGCTTCATCGCGGAACCTATAACCTGTGCGCGGTGAGGCGTAGTTAGCACCCTGTGGCACATTAGCAGGAGGCCGCGGAGCGTTGGCGTCTGCTGTTGCTGTCTGTGTCTGTGGCGCATCCATGTATCTGAGTGCAGCCGAATGCCAAGGTGCTACCTTCTCTGTTGCCAACTTATCGAAGTACTGACCAACGGTCATATTCAACGGTATGTTGTTGTTAGCTAACGTGGTAGCACCATCAACAACTCTACCATTGGGCAGCTTCGTAGGCATAATCACACTAGCAAGCGGCACATCTCTGTTCACTTGCAGCGCTTTAGCAATTCTCGGAGCATTGCCAGCGCCCCACATATGTGCCATGTAGTAGTATGGCATATCAGCGGAGCTATCAGTAAACTTACGACCAGCGAACTTCTCCATGTTTGTGCGATTGCGATCAATGTTAGCAGCAAGTGCGTAGCCCATCTTGTATGGGTCTTGTAGGTCTGCAGGTTTAAGACCATGCTCACGTGCTAACTCTTGTGTGAACTGAAAGAACCCACTAGCACCACCTGCTGACTTAGGATTAGTGCCGATGTTATAACCACCAGCGTTCTCTAGTCCTAGTGTCATCATGATGGTGCCACGCGGCAGCTTGAACTTCTGCTCTGCTTCATCCCACGCAGCGAGCAACTTAGGATCAATGTCTCTAAACCGTTGCGGTGTACCACGTGTAGTAGAAGGTAAGCGCGGATCGTTGTAAGCTGGCCTCTGCTGTCGTGTCTGCGCGCTCAGAGTGACAGTCTCATCAGGACCAGCTTGTGCGAAAGAACTTAGCGGATCATTCTGTGCAGTGTCTTGCTGTTGTGGTTGTTGTAGCGCACCGAACTTACCAATAGGCGGTCCAGTCGGTGCACTACCGGGAATAGCACCTTGCGGCTGTTGCATTGTAGGAGCCGCAGCAGGAGCAGGAGCACCGCTACCTGCACCACCACTACCAAGTGGAGCAGCTACAGGGGCATTAACACCGTCGCGGTAGTTGGGATACTTGCCAGAACGATCTGGACTACCGGGAGCGCCGAAGTCTTCATACATTCCACGTGTGTATTGGTCGCGTAGACCTAACATCTCCTTCATGAACTCTTGCTGACGTAGACGTTCTTCCTTACGCGCAGCAAGTGAGATGTACAGCTTAGTAAGAGCATCATTCGCTGCTGCCTCACGCGCCGCTATTTGCGACGTATAGTCAGGAGCGCCACCTGGCATAGTTCGTGCCATGTTTCACCTGTTAAGAGTACGAGAAGAAGTCACCTTCACCGCCTGTGTATATGTCACTATCACCACCACTACTGCTGCCGAAGCCTTGCACACCTCCGCGGCTGCCACCAGCACCACGCAGCGCACTAGCAAGAGCAGCACCGCCGCTGGCAACAGCATTGCCCCATCCCATGTTAGCTTGCGTGTAGTCTAGCTCGCCACCTTTCTTAGCAAACATACCAGTTGCAGCGTTACCAGCACTTAGTAGACCTGCTTGTGCTGGATCAAGTGTACCCTTTGTATCAATCGACTGTGGCTTGTAGTTAGTCTCAGGTAGCTGACCAGCACGTGTAGCAAATAAGTTGTACAAGTTCGACAGGTTCTTACGCCTGTTATCAGCGACAGCTTGACCACTACCACGAGCAGCTAGTTTAGAGTTGAGTGCAGCTTTAGCATATGCTGCATTGTTCTCACGCATCATGCTAGCTGCTATATCGTCGAAGTTGCTATTCTGTCCTGTCCGCATGGCCTGAGTAAACACGCGACGACCAGCATCACCACTAGCCTCACGTATACCCATAGCCTGTGCATTGTACAGATCGCCCTCCAACTCAGTGTCACTAGGCGTATAAGTGTTTTGTAGTTGTCTCTTAAAGGTATCAGCAAGTGCTTCTTCTTCAATGCCACGTGAGTAGTTGCGGTCCATGACATTCCGACGCATCGGTAGATCATGTTGCAGCACTTTCTTTTGCTCAGCATCTTGCAATGCTTGCATTTCAAGCACAGCAGGTGCACCTTCAACTACCCAACCTTTACCCGGCACAAAGTGAGTACGAGTGCCGCGTATATCTGTTGTACCTAGCTTCTGCTCAGCACGCACTTTCAACGCCATAGCGATAGCTTCTTGGCGCTCTCGCTCGCGCTGCTGCATGTTCATTATATTGATAGCCCAATTCAACTGATTGGTTTCGTCTTGTGCTTCAGCATTCATTATGCCGCCAGCCAAAGACGCACCAGCACCAGCTAAACCACCTATCAGACCGAACATCTCCATCGTATGTACTCCCTAGAAGATGCCCTCATTCGTGCGCGTATTGTTTGCTGCTTCATTTTGGAATGTATCATACAACGCGCTGCTACCTCCGGTAGTCGGTGTAGGAGTGTTACCAACACGTGCAGCAGCTTTGCCAATGAGTGAGTTAACGTCAAAGAACTCACGCCCACCCACAGCACCACGAATGTCACCTTCAAGCTGACCACCACGTTCGCCAGCATAGCTACGAATGCGGTTAGCTTCAGCATTAGGATCGTAAGTAGTACCGAAGTCCCATTCAGCAGCGCGGTCGAGTGCACTCTGCCGACGCGAGTTAATGTCACCAGTGATGCCTGACAAGATGCCTCTGCCAATGCCTTGCAACTCAGTATTAGCAGTAGCCTTACCAGTGCCAAGATCACGCAGCGCACGGTCGTATACTGCTTGTGAAGCCTGACCACGGCCACGTGCTGCATCCAAGTCGGCAAGTGCATCGTTGTATTGTTGATCGAGGATGCTCGCCAGTATGGGATCATCACGCGTTGAACTGAACTCAGTCTCCGCATAGTACGGGTCGATAGCGGTGTTGAACGATGTACGGTACTTGTTGCGTTGACCAGTACGTGCACCACCTAGTATCTCATCAAGGATAGTTGGAGAGAATGCACTAGAGTAGTCCGCCCCCGGTTGTAGTGATTGATTAGCAGTGTTGATCCTACCAGTGAATTGATCGTAGACACCGTAGGGATCACCGCTCTCGATGCCTAGTGAGCGCAGTCTGTTAGTACCGCTGCTCAATGCACCTGTGTATGCTGCACCACGTGACGATTGCCAAGCAGCATCGCTTGCTTCCTTGGCACGGTTTTCTCTATCTCTATCTTCTTGTGCACGACGCTGTTCACGTTCAAACTCTTGAGCAGCTTCCCATTCACGAGCTTGAGCCTGTTCCATAGGCGACGGCTGCGGAGGTGGAACGTAACCACCACCACCTTTAGTCTCTAGCACGCGCTCGTACTTCTTCTTACGCGGCTTGCGTACTCTGTTAGGAATGTCAGTAGCGTCGCCAGCGTCTACACGTAGCTCGTTGTCATTCGACTTGTTCTGCTTGCTCTTGTGCAACGCCCACGCCGCGATGTGTGGTGCGATCATCGTCGTTACCTTTCTGTTTCAAGTGCTTCACGGCTATGTAGCCTTGCTTCTTATACCCTAATCTATCCAGCATAGTGATAATGCGTTCAACTAATTCAGGTTGTTCATCGTGTTCAACTTGCGTGTATATGTGTTCAACATTCTTGTCCTTAGCCCAATGCTCAAAGTGCCAAATCAACAATGCTGCAACTAGCCCACTACGATGCTCAGGTACAACAAACCACATTTCTTGCTGCGCTATATCAGCCATAGAATACAGACTAGGCCGAATAGTGCCAACGATGTACCCAATACGACGACCGTCGTTGTCATATCCCACCCAAGCATTGAGGTACTTCCTCTCTGGATCGCGTATACATTGTATAACAGCCCGCGCTATTGCACGCACATCAAAGTCACGATCACCACCAAACTCGTTGTGGTGCAATAGTGCGAGTTCTTCTATGTCAACACCCTCTTTAGGTGTTGTTAGCGGCATGACTTTCATCAGTTCATACTCGGTATCTTCACGTTTATACCCGCAATACCAAGTAGTATAATCATCACGTAGACGACGATTATGACGACCAGTACCACACCAAGTATACGAATGATGGTAGCGAACGGTTCACCTAGTGGTATGAGTGCGAGCAGTTGTTGACCTGCCCACACTATCACACCTAGGATAATGAGTAGGAAGATAAGACCTATGATAGTAGCTATCATTTGCCCCTCTGTGCTTTCCTCTTGACGCTGTACGCTATAGCAACAGCTTGCTTCTGCGGCTTGCCAGCCTTACGCTCAGCACGCACGTTCTTACTGAACGCAGCTTTACTTGCAGACTTCTTAAGCGGCATCATAGCCTCCGTGGTTGTTATGCTACTTCCTTACGTGGTCGGAGATACGGGAAGATGACTTCTACTTCATCGTCTGTCTGGATACCTAAGTATTCCATCAAACCGGGAGATATGTCTGCTATTCTATCTGTGTCTACATGCGGTCCCCAATCGCTAGGCCATGCTACGAACGCGCGGCCTGTCTTCGGCGCACGAACGAGTGCAACGTACTTCATACTAGCAAGCTGCTCTTTGGTGAACTCGTCGTAGTCCCAACGCATTGCTATGTATGGCACACTAGGATTGAGCCTACGTGCAAGTCCGCTAGTGTTAGGCGGTTGTGAGGCTAGAAACAAATGCGGTGCAGTTTCAACGTCGAAGATGAATGCAAGCCCCTCACTAGGACTAACACCAGTGTCATTAGGTCCACCGAACCAGCTAACCTTACCGTGTGTTTGCATCGTCATTTCTGCACCCTTTGCAACTTCTCTCGTATCTCGTCAGGTGTCTCACGCACACAGACAGCTACACTGCCAACTTGTATACCTGATCCATTCTGCGCCTGACACTGTTGCGTTGCAGGTCGCACTATCTGCACCTGACTGCTCTCAACCCAAATCGGTGAGCCGTCGAGTGATGTTAGCATGATGAGTACGAGTGTCATCATTAGTAATACGGTATTGTTGGTGGTGTGAAGTTTGCAGTCCAACGTGCTATGCCTTTGCTGATACGTAGTTCGTCAATGCTACCCACATAGTTTTGTCCGCTCTGGCACGCACCAATACACAACGCATTAGAGTTCGCTAAGAGTGCTAGTGATGACGACCAAGTAGTTTGCTGTACGCCGTTCTTAAAGGCGCGGAATGTGTTGCCTTGCCGTGTTACAGCAAGATGCTCCCAAACACCAGAAGCCCATGATCCGAAGTTAGCCGTACTTCCTGTTGCAATGTCCCAAGCACTACCATTGCTGGTCATGTAGATTTGTCGAATGCCTCCGCTGGCATATGACAAAATGAATGCTGGCATTGCAGATGGCAAGTCTCGTGCAATAGCACACACTCCACCTAAACGGTTCTCCCACCAATCAATCGTGAAGTCACCGTTGCCAAATTCCCAATCAGCATGATTTGCGAATGTGACGTAACCACCACCGGGATTGTACAAAGCTCCTAGAGTGTTGCCAACGGCTCCTGATGGATTGTAGATGTATGTATTACCGTTGTTAACTCCGTTAGCTTTCGGAGTGAGTGAACTATCTACCATTACTGTCGAGTTGTGTGCACCATCGAAGTGACACAACAACTTCGTGTATGGATCATTACCACCTACCAATGCAGGATCAGTCGGTGGATATGGTGCAGCAGGTACAGAGAAGCCCGCTGTCCATCGTGCTATACCCTTGCTAACTCGCAACTCGTCAATGAAGCAGTTAGTTGGGTAGTTAGTAGCGGCGTCTGCTGCACCAATGTACAGACCACCAGTTAGTGCGGCCATTGGATCAGTGAAACCTGCTTGTGTGCTCTTGAGTGCACCATTCACAAACAACATCATATTAGTACCGCTGCGAACAACAGCAACGTGCATCCATATTCCTGTAGGAGTTGGTACAGTATTATCAACTAGGTATATATAACGCACAGGACCAGGCGTTCTGTACGCTTCAACAGTGATCTTAGCATTGCCAGCACCAGTAGTGCCATCAATAGCAATCCACAAGCGGTCATTCAAGTCAGGACCGATGTGTGAAACTAACCCGTTCCACGTTGGTGCAATAGCATTCACACGCACCCAAAAGTCGATAGTCCAATCGCCAGTGCCAAACTCCCAATCGGTATTGTAAGGATAACTTATCTTGTCACCTGCACCGTCGAACAGACCTGATGCAGTACCGAACATGACCTGTGCTGACGAAACCTTAGCATCACCTGTAACTGTGGCATAGCCTTTCAGATACATCGAAGCGTCGAAGAACAGCGTCGAGCCTGTTGTGCCATTCATGTGCAGCAGTAGCTTCGTGAAGAAATCAGGATCAGGACCGTATGGCTGTATAGGAGGTGTAAAGTCGCCTGTCCAACGTGACACTTTGCTAATGCGTAGTTCTTCAATATAGCCGTTGTAGTCAAACCCTGTGGTAGCTTCACCAAGTCTGCCTACAGACAATTTACTACCACTAGCATCCAGCGAACCAGCGAACGAAGCAGTACCTTCTGTTACACCGTCGATGAATAGATAGAACAGCGTGCTTGCTCTAACAAGTGCAATGTGATGCCAACCACTGCCAGCGAAGGTTGACAGGCTGGTTATGTTGACAACAGGATTACCTCCTGAGAAGCATACAGCGCTTATCTTGTTGTTAGTACCAATGTCAAAGTCAACAACACGCCCACCTGTTGCATTAGATTGTCCGAACAACACTTGTACAGTACCGAAGCCACCTTGACGATTGAACCAACATTCAACTGTGAAGTTGGCAGAGCCAAATGCCCAATCGGCGCTATTAGGATAGTTGATGCTATCACCAGTGCCATCAAAATACATAGCACCATTACCGAACTTCGATACTAGTGTACTAACTTTGCTGTTGCCAACAACAGCCGCATTGCCATGCCTACCTATTGAGTAGTCTGTGAAGATTGTGGAGTTGTTAGGACCACTACCATGTAACAGCAACACGCAGTCAGCATCATTGCCTGTAGCGCCAACAGGTACACCGCCCTGACGAGCAAACAACGCTGGTGTGTTTCCCGCCAGCATCAGGCAAACCCCGCCGAGAAGGTGCAGTAGACGTCGCCGCTGCTGATAACCACATAGGAAATTATGTCAATCTGGCCGACGACACTTGTTGGCTTCACGCCACCGGGAAATTTGTACATCGCCCCGTAGGAAGTGATCGTGCCGCCGCTATTGATGAGCCGGATCAGCCCTTTCTGACCAACCTTCCAGCTAGTTGGATTTGCAAGTGTTCGCGTCCCTGACGGGATATTCCACGAGAAATCAAGGCCGAGAGAAAAATCTGGCGCAACGCTCGCAGCATCAGTAAGCGCCACCACTGCCGCCGCCGCAGTCCACACCGCGCCGGGTGTAAGCATCTTGGTCGGCGCGGCGTTGCTAATGTATTCGGCAGCGGTAGCGGCAGACGGTACAGCAGCCGTGACGAATGCTGTTGTAGCTATACTAGTATCATTGTCACCCTGACTAGGTGTAGGCGCTGTAGGGTTGCCTGTGAATGCAGGACTGGCTAGTGGAGCTTTAAGTGCATCTGCAGCATCGACATATGTCTTGTCAGCTTTTAACGCTATAGCTGTATCTTGCGTTGCGTTCTGCGTGTTGACATAAGTCGTATCAGCTTTAGCATTGATGTTCGTTTGCAGTGTAGTATCTGCCGCCTGATAACCGGCAACGATAGTTGCATCTTGGCTATCAACGTAGGTCTTATCGGCCTTCGCGTTTATTGTAGTATTCTGTGCGGTATTAGCAGTATCAACGTACAACTTCGTCGTTGCATGGTCGTCAACAGTAGGCGTACCAACGTGCACCTGTGCAAACGTAGGCGTATCAGTAACACCAACACCAATGTTCTCAGCCGCAGCCAGTGGATCAGCAACGTCGCTAAGGTTGTTAGCACTTTGCATGTCACCCGAACCGCTGCCACTCGTTCCTGAGTTGCCAGTACGTGTGAATGCGATTGCAAGATGATCGTCAGGAGCAACAACACCGCCATGCGAGATGTGTATAACTGACACCTCTTGCCATGTGCCGTGGTCTATGACAGGACCATTAACATCAAGCACCATGTAGTTCTCAGGCGAGGCAGTGTTGCGAATGTAGATACTACCGCGTGATGTTAAGTTGGTGCTATCATCCCACGTGATGACCCAAGGGCTGACATTAGGATTACCGAAGTCGGCGCTGTTTGCACTCAGTATAAGTCGCGTGATGCTAGTAGGTATAGCACTATTAAAGCGCGACTTACCTACACCGGGATCAGCTACAACAGTACTAGCATCGAAGTCCCAACGAAACGCACTCTGTGCACTCGTCGCCGCAGATGCAGCTTGACTAGCTTCCGCGGCGCTAGCTGCTGCTTCTGCTGCCGACTGAGCGGCATCTGCTGCACTCTCTGCCGCAGCATCCACAGACAACACGATGTTGGTGGCGTCGAAGATCGTCTGCCAGAAGGCGGCATCAGGAGGGAAAGTAGTACTAGAGGTGTGCGACGTAGTGCACAGGTAGTAGGCGTAGTCATCTACTACAACAATGTCACCAAGAGCAAACACCGTAAGAGGTGTCCACGGACCACGAAACAGTGGAACGCCTAATAGCTGCAATGTCCAGTAGGTAGGATTAGCTGTACGGTCGTCAGCAAAGGTGCCAGTTGCAGCGCTTGTATGTTGTACTAAACATCTATACAAATCACCAGTCTGCGCGTCAAATGTTCTATCGCCTATAACATACAAAGTACTATTCAACCACTCACCACGCACAGGCGGCGTGCCGAGTTGTAAGAACATACTATCAAGCTGGTTCCAGTTCGCATACTCATGTGTATGCCAACGTGGAGTGTCGAAGTTAATGAGTTTGAAGCCGTAGTTAGGAGTATAGCCGCGTATATTAGCTACCATCACATCGCCCCTCTCTACGAGCGGCGATTGAGCCATATATCTTCTTTTTGTATAGTAAGCTAGATAGCACATTTTCTCTACTTTGTCAATAGCCTACATAGTAGTATCTACTAGCCGCGCACAACGCTTCCTTTCTGATACAGGAAGCTGAATGCGCTGATTGAGAGTGATTGTGTAGTCTGCCCACTTGTACGTACTTTAAGCAGTTTACACTTCACAGGCATCGGCCATAGTTTCTGTTCTCTAGTACGTCTACCAGCACCATATACTTGTGGACCTGCACCATATGCGCCGCTTTCATTCGGTACAAAGGTGAGTGAGCGAGCAGGTACTAGTTGACCTGTTGCTGCGTTCTTGTATATGTTGTCAGTAAACAGTTCGACAGTGAATTGTGCTAAGCCGTTAGCATCAACATGACAGAAGCGTAGTGCTTTAGTGTGCTGTCGAGCGCCGAAGTCGCTCCACGGTAGTTCCCACTCAAAGCTGATAGGCTCACCTTTGTATTCTTCCCAACTATCAAGCTCAGCTTCGCGTGCCTCTTGGAAGCTAGGAGCAGTTGTAGTTACATCAGCTAAGCACTTGTACACTAAGCCATCGTGATTGTCATACACGCGGTCGTTAGCGTGATATGTGTGTCCACTTGTCCATGTAGAGAAGTCATACATTCCATACCAATCACCGTAGACAGGGTTCTCAGCGGAACCATAACGCATCATGTAGCCATCTGGCGTGAACAAGAATGCACGACCTTCAAGCGTACCACAGCCGCAGTTGAAGCGCAGATATTCACCAGTAGCGGCGCGTGGCATAGTCTTGAAGCGCGACCATGCAAAGAGCTTCAACTGTGGCACGTAGTGGTAGATATAACCAGTAGTGCCGTCGATGACAGGAGTAATGTCAACAACATTACCACCACCACGCGCATCGGCGCCACTTGATGCAGGTAGGTCTTGACCTATCGACACTAATATATAGTTCTCATTCAACACACCTAACACTTTGCGAGTGCCATTGATGTTGGCAGGAGTAATTGAACCGAAACCTGTTGCGCCTGATATGACGATCTGATCGTTCTTCTCTAGCAAGTGTGCATCATGGCGCATTATCAACGAGCGCTTGGTAAATTCCTCTGCAGCCATATCAGTGTCGAAGTAGAACGGATCATCTGTCAGTCTACGCACATCTTGTGTGTCAAACTTAGGAATGTAAAAGTGAACAGAACGGTTCTTGCCATCGTAGAAGCCGAATGCCTTTGTACGCATAGTCTCTTTACGCATACGACCAATGTGCTTACTCATCATCGTTTCAATGTAGTTGCTCACACGCTCCGGTACTACAGCATTACTGATAGTTGACAACTTGGCACTAGGCACACCGTTGAAGTCCAGCATGAACATGTCACTGCCTATTTCTACTATCGAACGCGGTGCATTGCTGCCAAATCCGTTCATAGTATCGACAGGTTGCGGATCGTGTCCACCTGCATCATTGTAGATGCCAAGCTTCATCATCGTCGTTGAACTAGGAGAGATGACAAGTAGCGCGTCTTTGATAACTGCAAACCCACGAACAGCTTGTTCAGGGCTTGCTATGATCTTAGACATATCAATGTCAACAGCGTCCTGCGGATTAGTGGTGCCAGTGAACACCATTGCTGTGTCTTTAGCAGCAACACGTATCTCCGTTACGTGATCTGGATACTGTGCTTTGTCTGTGTCGTGAATGGTGAAATAGCGGAATGCTGACTTACATGCGTCGAACGCTGGTACGTTGACATTGCTGCTAGCATTGCCGGGATCAACTAAATAACGCACCCAACCTGTTGTACGTGTGAAGTCTATGGTGAGCGGTTTATCGTGTCCGTTACTGCAGATTAGCTCTTTGCCAAACACATCGTGTGCTACGAAGTCAGTATAGCTCCAACCGGGGAGTGTAGGGTCTACAGTGTTTGCTATGTTGTTATCCCATATACGCTGTACACCTTTCACACGGTCGATTGTCAATATCTCGCCAGCACTCGTCCATAGAATGACGTAATTGCTGAAGTACCGACATTCAACGGGTTCGCCGCCTAGTGCGTGTGTATCACGTACACTAGTCCAATTCAGCGGCGTACTGGTTTGTGTAGCTGTCGCTTTGCCATTGACTACTATCTCATAGGTGTTAACGTCTACTACCTTACGAATGCCGTGTGTAGTATTCATCATCTCCGCAGTGATGCCATTAAAACTACCAACGAAGCCACTAAAGGTGACATGATTGCCAGCCGTGTAGCCATGCGCTGTCTGTAGGATAGTAACGATGTTGCTATCTAGTAGTGTAGCAATGCCACCAGCTACTACGTTGGTAGTGCTAACAGTACCTTGCTTCAGCTTCAACCACATTTCGTAAGCGAACCGTGGACCTACACGCCTGTCGGTGTACGTAACCATGTTGTCGAAGACAGGAGCAAATTTAGCAGTCAAGTTCTGCTCACTGTCAACTACGTTCAATCCGCCGCCGAAGTCTCTAATAGTTGTGTTATTGAGCTTCGGTGTAGGCCGCGGCTGTTTCGGTCTGCCGAGTGGCTTTAACCGTGTAAGCATCTGCACCATAGCTAACGCCACCTGTTGACGGTTGAACGTGAAGACATAACAGTGTCAAGTGGTATGTTAAATGTTTGTCTGTTGAACTGACTAAGTGCATCTTGGAATAGAACACGGAACTTGTCACTCGCACCGGGATTTGTCCCATCATCTTCTAATACGTCCCAACATGTGCCGAGCATGAGTAATTGCGTGTCTATGAATATCTCGTCGCTGTCTTTCTCAAAGTCAGCGGGTTTAGTGCGATATGTCACATATACAACGCCTTGCGTGTTGACAGGCAGTACTCTAAACCAACGCGCTTTGTTCCTACCCTGTGGTCGTAGGCTAGGATATTGAATATCAACATCGCGCACGTTCATCGGCGCTATAGGCAATGGCTTAGGTGAGTTCTCCCAAAACACACTGTGTAAATCGCGCCAATCGTTGAGCTTGCCTGTCAAGTCGCCAGTGATTTGTCCTGTAACACCGTCAAGTGTGTAAGGCTCCTGATATGTAGTATACTCAGGTAGCCAATACTCACGGAATATCATGTCGAACTTGTGCTGAACTGCTAACTGTATACGCGGCTCAGCATATATCTGCGCGTCAAGACCTTCGACTAGTGCAAGACGCTGCAACACTTTGGTAACAATGTCACCGAACGTAATCACGTTGCACCTCCACAGCTACACGAACGGCCCGCGTGGTGGACTATCCACGCGAGCCATTCGCGCCCGTCCCTCAGAACTACTCTACTTCGTAGTAGGCTTTGCACTGTGAGCAGCAGGTGCAGCACTGGTCAGTTGATCTTTTTTGAGCGTCACTACACTGCCATCTGCGAGTGTACACACGAGCTGACCACCGTCCTTCTCATAGCCGGGGTCATTCGGGTTAGCATCACGCACTGCGACAACACTCTGTCCTTTATACTGCTGAGCATATTCAACCACTTCAACCTCCTGATGTTGGTTGCCAAGATTACACGGTACTACACAATTACGTGTGCACTACCATGCAGGTTGCTACGATCTACAACGCATGTGAAGCGATAAGTGCGTACACCATCAGGAGCGGCGTTTGGCGTATAAGCACCACGCGGATCGCCACTGGTGAGCGACTGCGTAACTACACCTGCAAGCAATGCGCCAGCAGTTGCAGCAACATCACTAGTCAACTCACCATACATCGACGTATGCAGCACCTTATACGGCACGCCGAGAATGACGCCGACGCCAATGCTGATTGTAGCTGCCACTGCCGAGCTAACATACGCTACTTCTTTGAACATCTTTTTACCAGTGACAGCACCAGCGATGAGTGTAACACTCTCTCGCATGGCTTGACCGAGATAGTCATAACCCACGATCACACCAGCACCACCGGCACTAGAAGTAACAGTGACGTTACGACCATAACGACCCATGATGGCGTCGTTCTGTACAACTGCTGGCGCAACATTGCCAGCAGCAGCGAGAATGACGCCGTTAGCTAGTACAGCAGCACCCGCTGCAACGCACGCAGGAATGTCAACTGTACTGTGTCCATCAACGCTCACATCAGCCGCATAACAGCAATCAGCTACGCGGTGATTGATGCGGCGCATACCGGGGATAGCAACTTGTACCGCCATGTGATTATTCCTCTACTGTCTCTTGCTCTCCACTCGCAAGCAGCTTTTCAACGAGTGACGGATCACTCTCTACGAGCTTCGTGAGAATATCGAGCGCTGTCTTCTGTTTGTCTGACAATGCAGCACTCATTTGCTGCATCCCAACTGGTGTATCGTCGCCGCCTTCAATCAACAGAGGAACAAGGTTCTTGTTGAGCTTCAAGCGCACTACATCTTCATGTGAGAGGAATGCACTATCACCGCGCAGTGTACGTACCATGTAGCCTTCAAGCACTACTTCAGTTGGTACTACTCTGAAACCGATTTCATCTTTAACAGTGCGATTGACGATAGTCTTACGCGTCATCGGTTCGATAGTGTACGCTGGAACGGGCTTCTTACGCTCGTCCATCGTATATGCTGCGCGCTTCTCTTGGAAGCTCACTACTGAGGGCGTTTCAGCCATACTTGCTCCTTTAGCTATACATTGTATAGCGGTTAATCGTTGACGACTGCATGTGTGCGGTATTGCTTCCACGTGCAGAACTGGCACTGCGTGATGACACGCTGGCCGTAGCCGTCAATCGTCCACGGTGCTGTCAAGTCAACATTCTTCATGTTGTTGTCACCGAGGATATGAAGACGCAGGTAGGTGTCATTAAGGAAGTACGCACGATCAACGGGGCAGCTTTCATCATAGATGATCGGCACACCATTGTGACTTACACCGTCGAAGCCCAAGTCCATCATACGCTTGCCGCTGCTGGTGTTGGTAAGCGGGATGGTAAGCTTGCTACGAACAGCAGCGCGGTACAAGCGATAGTGATTACGGCCAGCGATGATGACTTTAGGCCGCTCTGTACCTTGTTTGAGGTCGAGCAATACGTCATCATAAGCTTCTTCGATGTTGGTACTGTTGAGAGTACCGGCAAAGTCATACGAAGAAGATCGCCATTGCACTTCAAGCGCACGATCCACACCGGCAAGAGAACCTGTAGTAGGATCATCAGGTACAAGAAGTGCAAGACCATTAGGATCGTTGCCACCACCCAAACCGTAGAGGTAGCCTGAGAACTTCTCCTTGATGCTGAGTTCAAGAGCCTCAAGCTTGCCCTGAAGCAGCTTAACTGCAGCTTGCTCACCTTTGTTCTCGTCTTCCTCTTGGTTGCTGATGATAACAGTACCGGCGATGCGTGACCAACGGTACTCTAGCTTGATAAATTCCTGTGTCTGCTGCACAGGAAGGCTATCGTAGTACTGATAGCTGCCTACTGTCGGGTTGCGGCCCGTCAGCAGTGGATTAGTGATGTTGTAACCGCTACTCTCGTTCTCAATGCGGTCACGTGCGAAGCACCACGCCATCAGCGCGTTGCTCTGCATAGCTGCTACTATCAACTTCTTGCGCGAACGCTCGATAGTAGTAGCGAGGACGTTTTGGAGTACAGGCATTGTGTCTGTGTCCTACTTGGAGTTGAGTTCTGTGAAGACCGCTGCCGCAATGTCACGCCAAGGTGCATTAGACTTGAAGTCTCCACGCGAATTTGCAGTGTTGTGAGTAGGAACGCCGTTAGGTGCTACTCCACGCATGTTGCCGGGAGTTGACCGTCTACGTCCACCATTGGCTTGCTGTTGGCGCTGCATAGCTGCTTCAATCTGCGGCCTAAGTGGTGACGTAAAGTCGAAACCTCTGCGTTCTACCCAACTACGAAGCTCAAAGTACGCACGCTCTGGCGTCAAGCCATGTTGCGATACTAGGTTGCTGATTTCCACACCATGTGTCTCAGCATGAGGGTGTTGTTGGACAAATTCTTCCATCTGCACTTGTGCAGTTTCTTCAATTTGTCGCTGTCTTTGCTGTTGTTGCGTCTGCCGCTCTAGCGGTCCTAAGCGTCTATCGAGTTCATTAGTAATGACACGTGCATTGATAGCCGGAACAGCGTCATTACCAAACAACTGCTCCATAGTCACGCCAGTAGACAGAACACGTGCAACAATGTCGCGCACGGCAGTAATAGGATCGCGTTCAGCCATAGCTCGTAGCTGCAGAGCCTCTTGTGCCATCTGCGGCGACAAGTTGTTCTGCTTCATCACAGCATCTAGCGCTTGATACTGTTGGAAGTGCGTCTGCATCGCACGGAGTTGGCGAGATGCTTGATTAGCTGCATACTGTGCGCGGTTAAGGTTGTACGCGAGTTGTTTTTCGCGTCTAGTTGCAGCAACCACTTCGCCATTCTTGCCAAGTAGCTCTCCTTTTGGCCCTTTCTTAGGCTTTTCAGAGAATAGCTGCTCATCTTTACTTCCTGACTTGCCTCTATGTACGTCTGATCCAGTTTCGCCCTCTCCCTGAGGCTGCTGAAGTTCACGCCCATCTTCGCCTCCTTGTTGCTGCTCTAGCGGCAACTCTTGTTGTTGTCCTTCATCACCACCTGTGTCACCCTCAGTCGGTGCAGGTGTCTCTTGTATGCCGAAGGTGTTACCTACTGCATCCATCAAGTCTTCTGCTTCTTTAGGCATTGTAGCCTCCTATGCTGTAGCACCTTGCTGCATCTGTTGTATCATCTGCGCTGCTATATCAGCAACACTACGCCCACGAGCCAACTGCATACCGAGTTGTTGCTTCATCATAGGCGGAAGTCCGTCGATAAGTCTAGCGACTTCTTGCACTATCGACGCAATATCGTCAAGCTGTGGCCCACCACCAGCACCAGCACTACCTTGTGGCGATTGTGCACCTTGTGGTGGACCACCTGCACCTCCTGCGCCTTGTTGCCTTATCTTCATCAACTCGACCATGCGATCTTGGCCTTGTTGCCGACCTTGTTCGTCTTGTTGATCTTGTTGTTGCTGTTCTGGCGGCGGTCCACTTGTCTCTTTGATGATGCCTTTGTAAATTAGCTCCCAATCTGTCTGACTTATGACAGCGTTGTCGAACGCGCTAGCCAGAACCTTGAGAGCAACTACCGCTGCAATGGGTGTCGCACGAGTGAACTGACCGATGATCTGCGAAATTTGCAGTGCTTGCTCTTTCTTCGCCCGACTAGTAGGTTTAAGAGTGCTACCACCCACAACACGAGGCGTGAATGTCTGCCTAATTGAAGCTGCATCCATCTTCTCCCAACTTGAAGCAAATTCATCACCAAGTAGCGTGGCAACTTCATCCTTTTCCATGAACTGCAAGCACATTTGTGCTACTAACCACAAGACAGTGCCAACGCTGTCTTCGATTGCGTCCATTTTCTCATCAGCACGCGTCTGTGTTTGGCTCTCGTAGCTCTCAATGGCGCGGTTTGTGGTGTTTGTCTTGTACTCTACACCACGCTGCACAGATGTGACGCCTGATAGACGGTCGATTGCCTCAAGTACTGGTTTTTTGTCGAAGAACTTAATTGCGTCAGCACTTGGTGGCAACAGTGGACCGAGTACGTCACCGAGTTTCTTCCCTTCTGGCAGGTCCAGACCGATTGAGTTAGTGTCTGTTGTCCCTGATATGAGTGCGTCAAGCATACTACTATCTTTGAGCGCGTTCTTGTCATATGCTACCTTACCAGCAGCGAACTTACGTACCTTCGACCACTCATTGTTGATGATGTTTATGTCATCTTGTTGGTCGAGATAATATGTAACTTCGCCTTTGGCGTACATTGTGATGGGATCAGTGTGGAACTCCATCGGCACCACAGAGAAAAACTGGTCAAGGCTATAAGGGTCATCCCATACCCACAGAGGATAGCACCAGTCATTGCAGTTGTATAATTCAACTCGTCTGGTGACTTTATCCCATACATAGCACACCTTTGTCATCTGTGCAGCTAGGAAGCTGCGTTGATCGGTGTAGCCGTACTTGCTGTACTCGCTGCTAGAGTAGCTAAACAGTTGGAAGTTGTCTGTCTGACCACGTTCACCTTGATCTGGACTGACGCCAGCCTTGATGACATTCGTAGGGCTGAACACACTCTCCCACTCATCACTGTCGGGCTTCTTGCGTCCATACTTGGCGCGTATTAGTGATGTGTACATCAAGTCTTCAATCATGATCCAGTTGCACTGACCGCTAAGGTCTAAGTCAGTAGCAGTAGGATCGACGATGACTTGATCCGGTCGGCGCACTTTCACCCACGGTCCACTAGGCGTTAGCATGTCAATGGTTTCTTCTAACGCCAGCAGCTTGCCTTCAACTTCCTTAATGTCCTTCTGACTGCTAGCCTTCTCTAACTCAGCGCTCAATCTTTGTACTTCTTCTAGCGCTGCTTCACTGCTGTCTTCACGCAAGGTGTAGCCAACTTCAAACCAACCGACGTTGGTTAGTGTAGTAGATACTATGTTGCGCTTCACTTTACGCTTTAGGTTCAATCCCGGCGATGTTTTCTTTGCGGCGAGTGTGTTTACAAGCTTCTCAAGTGTGCGTTGCTTCGGTTCATCTGTCTTATCTTCGCTGGTAAACTCTGCTTCGGGGTTTTTAGTGAATAGCATAGGAACGAGAGCGCTGACGTTCGCAAACACCAAGTTCTCAGTGCTGTCAATCGAACCTTGGAGGGGTTTACCGGCTGTACTATCTTCCTCTGCTCGTGATGAAGCATTAGTACGGGTATGGTCATGGCGATAGTACCTGTATGCTTCGTTCCATGCATCTAAGTTCTTAGACATTGCACTCTTACCCTGATCGTAGCGCGAACGCCACAACGGGCCGCGGTGCTTAGAGACAGGTATCTTGCTCTCACCTATCACACGGTAGACAGGTTGATCGTCTACAGGTTGTTGATCTGCAGACATGACACCTTCATAGCTGTTCACGTCGCTAGCAGGTGCAGCAGGAGGCGGATTGTCGTAGTCGTCTTCACCAGCCATTAGCGTTCACCTCGCCAGATTGCATCAAGTACTTCATAATCACGGTCTATGTAAACTGGTAATGAACCTAACTGCGCCCACATGTCATAATGTTGGTTCATCTTGTAACGCAAGTAGAAGTACCGAATGTGCCGTATGCCCCACAGCCTAAGCATCACACAAACCCCTTGTCCTTAGCAAGCCACATCGGCATCGTGAACGTGCCATCGTTGTTGTCTTCAACTTGCGACTTCGGAACCCACTCAGTGCGCTTACCATCGTACAGGCGAAAGGCTTTCTCTGTCTCACCGCGTACTTCAGCAGCTACATCGAATAGCTCTTTATCAGCCATAACGGTGTGCCCTAGGGTTCTCTACACTCTTGTCACGCTCTTGCCACAGCATCCACGATGGTATGCGCTCATTCTCAGGCAGTATGAACTTGCCTATATCTGGCATCTCACTTAGTAGATATTTAGTCATGTCCATAGCGTGATCGTTGCGATCTGTTGGTTTGTCTATTCTTTCACCCGATGTACTCTGTTGCCAGAAGTATCCAGCTACTTCGTCTGTCCACCAATCGAGCTTTGCATTAACGAACAAGCGCGGGGAGCCAGCAACGCGATGAATAGGATGAAGCAGATTACGATTAAGATTAAGATAGCTTCCGACTTTGATAATACCATTTGCCACATCGTTGTTTCCACGACGCATGCGTATGTCGTCGTCTTTGAACATGTCAGCTATCGTCTTTCCCACGGTGCGTTTGTTAACTGTTCGTCTACCAAAAATTGAGGGATCAGCGTTGATCTTGTGCATGTCGTCAAGTTCAGCACTCCAATCGGCACGTATACGCCGTATAGCACTAACTTGCATGTCAATGGACATTTCCTTTTGGTAGAAGCCATCGCACAGAATAACGTGCTGCTCAGGCGTAACGAATGCAAGACCATAGCAACTAGGCTGCGCTTGTCCGTAGTCATATGCTTCGAGCCAGTTTGCATGATAGCGTTGTTCTACATACCCATCCAGCAGAGCATGTATGTCGCCCTCTTGCAGTAGATGTATAGAGCTATCGTATTGTGGGTATACAAGACCTTCGTAGGCGACCCAACGACCGAGCAAGAAACGGTCACGTTGCTGTCCCTGATACATGGTTTCGAGCGTCTGAATGAAGTCGCCGCCCTCAGCTTCATGCACGTGACGTAGCTCGTAGGTGCTACCTTCGATAACTTCGATAAGCAACTGCGGCTTGCTATGTTCATCAAGCACCGGCTTGCGGTTTATATCGCGCACGCATATGAGGTCTTCAGTTACTACTCCGGTCTTCTTGTATTGTTGCAGTGGACGTACTAGCTTCGTGTAGACCCAGTTGCCTGTTGGATTGCATGTCAACATCATCCAACGTGGCCCAGTAACAGGCATATGAGGGTCATCACCAACATACCTAGCACGACCGCGCAAACGACCAAAAAGGTCAAGGAAGTCTTTATGCGTGATTTCAGGGTCTTCAACTTGGTCAACGATCACCCAATCGAATGTTGCACTTAGTAGGTTGCTGCTGCTGCTTTCTGTCTTTGTGCCTTGCTGTGCGATGTAACGAAAGTAGATAGTTGTACCGTTCTTGAGATGACAGATGTTATCGCCGTTTTGACCTGTGCTAAAGCTGACGATCCACTTAGGAGGACACCACTTAAGAAACTCTTTGCGTATAGTGTCGTTGAGCTTAGGATAGGTGGACCTAGAGATGAGGCCAGTACTACCGGGGTACAGATCAGATAGTTGTAGTGCTTTAATAACTGCTGCCGTTGTCTTGCCGTTACCAAAGCCCCCTCCGTATATCTGCACCTTAGCACGTGAATGTAGAAAGCGGTCTTGAAGGCTGTTCTCCTTCAACAGCAATTCAGGACGCTCAGCTACGTTGACTGTACGTGCGCGCGGTGCCATTACTTTGCATCAGCCCACTTAGTACCGCCTAAGTTACGGAAGTAGTCGCCAGTTGCACTATCTACACGGATTTCACCAGTGAAGCCTACAGTGCTAGGTACACCACTAGCGAACGTGGTAGGTGTACAATAGCTAACGTCAACATCACCCACAGCGCCGTTAGCTTTGATACCTTGTCCGTCTTTATTCGGGACGATTGCCATTGTGTTTCTCCTTAACAGGCGTAATGTCAATGCTAGGCATCTGCTTGGGCTGTGCTATCTCACGTATATGACGGATGACTAAGCCGCCTTCAAGTGAGTGCCTATGCTCCATGACTTGCTTAGGTGAGAAGCCTCCACGGTCGAGCATGTTCATTAGTATGCGCGACTTCGTAGCTGGCTTGGTGTCTTCATCCTCTAGTATGTCCTCTAAGCCGTCTAGTGCTTTGCCACTCATACGGTCAATGCGCTTCTGTACATTGTCAGCTTCAAGCAGCGCTAGGTTCTCTTTCACCAGCGCGTCGAGTTGACCGAATAGCTGTAGGCCCTTAATCATGTCAACTTGAGACAACTTCAAGCCGGTTGCTTCAGCTATCTCAGCATCGTTTATTCCTAAGGTGAAGTAGAGCCATACTACACCTGTTGTAGTTACGGCCTTGGTGTCTGCTGGTAGATCAATGAGATTGCGACGAACAGGCCGATTGTTACGATCACGACCGCGAACAGTAGCCGCTTCGGGAGATTGTTTAGAGCGTGCTGTCTGTTGTTGTATGACTGCATCAGGCGATGTTGTTGGAACAATCGCTTGACCGGTCCGCGTGTCGATGACGAGGCCATTTGCAAGTGGTAAGTCTGTCATCGTGCTAAGTTCTTCGTCTTACCGGGGGCTGCTGACGGTTGTCGTTGTCTACCTGTCTTACCGCCTGTGCTGCGGTATATGTCAGCAATCATTGCAGCCATACGCGGGTTGTTAGCACCGCCGCCAGCACGCGGTGTAGGAATAGCATTAGCACTACGTGGCATAGGCACGCCGCCGCTGCCTCCTACACCGGGGCCTTGTGGTACTGTAGCATTAGGATTGCCAACAGCACGTTGCATCATCTGTGCACTGATTAGGTCGTCCATAGGACCACCAGTAGGAATACCTGCAGGACCACGCGGCATAGCACCACCTCCACCTTGTGCTGCTAACATAGCAGCCATACGAGGATCAACTTCACCACCTGCACCTACACCTACACCTTCACCACCACCTTGTTGTGCTGTGGGTTGTGCATTAGGTGGGAGTTGACCACCGTCTTCACCTTCATCGCCTTCAGCACTAGGCTGTTCACCGGCACTAGCTTCAGCAGTTTCGAGGTTGTTAGCAGTGGGAGCAGCTTCACCTTCAGCCGGTTCATTGTCAGGAGTAGGTTCGGCAGTCTCATCGTCTGGATTGCTACCACTCGCACTATCTGCCGCCTGATCTACCCAATTCTCTGCCGCGCTCTGCACTTGCTCTGGCGTCACCTGTATGCCCATTTGCTGCAACACCGTCGCTACTTCATCAGGCGACATTTGCATCAACTGCTGTAACATGTCACCAATGTCAGGAGCGCTAGCACCAGCTTGCTGCTGTTGTTGTAGTGCTGCAAGTATCTGCGGCGGTATGTTGGGCATGTCAGGCATAGTGGTACTCCTAATGAGAGCTATACATTGTACAGATCAGTTGATCGTACCAGCTTTACCGCCACCACCGTTGCCCGACTTGTCAACAGGATAGCCGCTCGTCGCTACATAAGGTGTAGCCGGATTAGGCATAGGTGCGAAGTACGGCGTCATCTGTGACTGGAAGGCTTCTTTCTCAGTGATGGTTGTAGCGTGTAGAGGTACTACAGCAAACGGTACAATAGGCCGCAAGCCCCCTTGGTTCAAGCCATCTGTTTGTACAGCCTTCACTTGTGCAATAGTGTACTCAGCATTGGCACCTACACCGTTAGCAAGCGCACGGCCTATCTCACCAAAATACTGACCACCTACGGATGCTGTAAGCCTAGCAACACTACGCATTGTCGCTGTGGCTTGTTGAATAGGTGTATACGGCTGTCCGTATACATTGTCCCAAAGACCTGCCCAACTTGGCATGATGTATGCTCCTGTGTACTAGCGATTGTGCTTATCATCGGCCCTAGCACAATTACTGGTGTTTGTCAATAGGTTACACCGCATACTCACTACACAATCACGACATACGCCGCCCCGAAGGGGCGGTTCGCAGCCGTGGCCTAATACTACAAATTACAAACAACTACAAACAGCTATACACACCCAAGTACTGACAACGTGCACGCTTTGGGATTTTAGCTATATACAATTTACAACTGTTAGGGGCTTACGAGTGTGCTGACGCCCTTCCATTTGCAACTGCCAAGCTAGCTACAGCCGTTTTCCATTTGGCGGGGGACTCACTCGCTCACTACACAAGCACACACACTCACAGCGCAAGCAGCTATACAATGTACACACTCACACATAGCAGCGCACACATCACACGTGATTAGGACGCGAGGGCGCATCACCCTCACGGTGTTATCTGTACAATGTATAGATTGCTGCAGCGCTCTAGCACTGGCATGTGCAGTAGTGCGTTATGTGTACAATGTATAGCCAATCAATAAGTGTGCACGTTATACTGTGGGCTGGTTAGTATTCGTCACATTAGTACTTAGCTGATTTAGTAGTAGTAACGACTAAGCAGTAAACATAGCGCTTGCATGTGATTGTAATGAGAGTACAATGATTGATAGTTGATGCATTCCGTATCAACGCACTTGAAAAGGGATACCAAGTCATGACGCAAGTTGTTGAAAGCACCACCGCTCCTGCTTCGATCAAGCAGCGCAAACATAATCAGAAGTCAGCAACGACATTCGGCGCGGACATTCTGAAGTATGCAAAGAACAAGCGCGAAGCAGACACGAGTGGCATCTACATGGTCCACGCTCATGAGCCGGATTTGATTGAGTTGGACATTCAAGTCACTCGTGCTCAAAAGGCCGGTGACAGTGTGCGCGAAGTGATGCTTAGCTACTGGTATAAGACTGCAGAGGGCATCAAGCACATCAAGGCGAAGTCATCGCTACCGAAAGCGAAGCAGCGCACTGAGAAGCAAGACGGTACGTTCGCTGAGTTAGGTCGGCTTGAGAGTGCAATCAATCTGCAGCTAATCCGCGCACTTGATACCTACAGAGGTGTTGCGGTGTTGCGAAAGACAAGGCTAGTGCACATCGAAAAGATTGACCTTACATCAGTCTACACTTGCTTTGTCCGTAGCAGTGCAACAGACGCGAAAGGCAAGCCGATTGAATTTACAAACACTCGCTTTGCCGCGAATGATCTGCAGCATGTAGCAGCAGTAGAAAAGCAATTTACTGCAGCTACACCTACCGCTACAATTCTGAAGCTTTGCGGTAGCAAAAAGAAAGCGACACCTAACAAGGGCAAAGGTGGAAACGTGGAAGCTTTGCCAGTGTCACACATTGGCAAAACACTTGTGCAGCTAGACACCGCCTTGTCACCGCTTGCGATGGAAGGAAAGATTGACGGTGTTAGCAGGCAGACACGTGAGAGTGCACACGCACTGTGGGCGCGACTTGATGCAGCTATGACTAGCGAAGAAAAGGATGCAGCTAGAGTAGCGTTCAAGTCACTCGCTGCTAAGCCCGAAAAGGCAAAGCGTAAAGCAGCGTAACTAACTGCCAACTAACAACCCCTGCAGCGCAAATGCTGCAGGGGTTTTTTCATGTCTGCAATTAGGCTGTACATTGTATAGATTATCCGCAACAGACAGCGCGTTATAAAAAACGCCCTTGTGCCCGCCACCTCATGCGCCGCTACTTGCACAGCTACACGTTAGAAGGCACTAGCCTTCCATAGCTCGCTTCACATCACAACTCGCTCGCTGCTATAACTACATGCAACGAGTGTACATTGTACATACACATGTTAGTAGCTGGCAGTAGTAGTTGTATATAAACAATAAACTCTATTACTTGTGTTGGCTCAATGGGTTAATTACTACATGTTGCAACTAATAGAGACTTGCATTTGTTTTCAGGTATGATATACTACTTGTTGCAATCGAGAGGGACACAACCGATGGGTGTGGTGATAGAGAGAATGTCAGGAGTGCTTATGCACTTAGTAGCTGGAACGCTGCTAGGTGCTTTAGTCGTTCTTATAGCTCTGTACAATGTATAGGAGATTTCAATGCAACAAATGCAACTACCGCTTCTCAGTGTACCTGAGATGGAAGGCATCGACACTGCACGTGTCTTTGAAGATCAAGATGCAATGGTGCGTAGAACACCTGCACTATTCGCTACAACTGCACACCCACGCATGAGCAGCAAGTATAGCTTCACTAACACCTATGACATACTGCTGCACATACATCGCAGAGGTTTCAAAGTTAGCAGTGTGCAGGGTGGACATAAGAAGTATAGCGCAGTGATGGTGCGTATGCGTCATGATGCTTACGATAAGCGTGATGAAGCACCTGAGATAGTTGTGCTTGATAGTCATGATGGTACTAAGCCGGTGAAGCTAATGCTAGGTATGATTAAGTTCATCTGCATGAATGGCATGGTAGCTGGTGACTTGTTGTATGCTAAGTCATTCAGGCATCTAGCTCCTGACTTGATGGAGCAGATCATGTTAGAGATTGAAGACATTGATGAACACATTGTTAAACTACGTGCACGTGTAGATGCTATGAAGTCACGCATCACAAACATAGGTGAGCGTATACTGCTAGCTGACGCTGCTATCTATCAGCGCTTTGGCAGTGAACGTAGTGCTAGCTTCGTAGCTGATATGCGCCAACGCATGCTGCATGTGCGTCGTAAGGAAGATACTAGTGACGATCTCTACACGGTGATGAATGTCATACAGGAAAACGTCATGCGCGGCGGTATGATGTATCAAACACACAACACTATTAGGCGCGTTAGTCCTATCAACAATGTCAATCGCAATGTCACTATCAACCAAGCATTGTGGACAACTGCTGAAGGACTAGTAGCTAAGGCGGCATAGTCTATACATTGTATAGATGTATAGCATGAGTGGCAGTGGTAACGGTGAGTGACCACACTTAACACTCACCTCCTAGGAGACTACATGAGGCTGATAAGTGGAATGCTAGCAGCACTCGCGCTGTTAGTGGGACTGAGTACTACAGGTAGCATAGCAGCTACCTTCACTAGCGATCACTGCACTGATGGTTGCGGGCCACAAGTAACTGGCTTCGCAACTATTACTGGTACACAGGTCGATGCTAACACTGTCGATGTGACTATCACGCCGCTCAACGGCAACAAGATCATCGGCAGTGGACTATATACATTCACATTCAACCTGACTACGAATGTGGATATAACGTACTCTAACTTCTCCGCAGCCGGTTTCACTGTTATCGATGGCTTCGGTGGAGGGCTGTTGTCACAACATGCAGGAGCCATTCACAATGATGGCTTAGGTGTGTTTGAGTACGGCATTGACAAGACTGTAGATGGTGGTGGTAACGGACTAATCGGCCCGTTGTCATTCCGCATCACTGGCGCAGGTCTGACGCTTGATGACTTTGCTGAGTTGTCAACTATTCCTCCCGGTGATCTAGCATCGTTCATGGCACTCGACATTATCAGTGGTACAACTGGCAAGACAGGGCTAGTTGATTGCTGTAGTGTTGGTGTAACACCGTTCGATGTTCCCGGTGAAACACCTATCCCCGGTGCACTTTGGTTATTTGGTAGTGTGCTTGGTTTAGGTGCTATGTTGCGTAGTAAGCGTAAGCGTAGTCGTGGTATATGGGATGAACTTCCGCGTGTGGAGTTCATGCCTAAAGTCTAGTAGCCACGGTGTGACTACTAGCCCGCGTGCGGTGTGTCTTACTATGTATGTGGAATAACTCCCACGCATACAGGACGCCACAACACTGCACGCGGGTCACGCATATAGCGTCACTAACAACTAACTAGGGGATACATAACTATGTCAACAACACACGCACTGTTCGTAGTAGTAGGTCCAATCATAGCTACTATACTACTAGCACTATTGCTAAGCGGTATGCTAGACAATGAGTGTAGTCAGTTAGGCAGATACGCTTGTTAATACGAACAAACGAAGGAAGGCTGCGAACCGGCACATTCGTGCCGGCCATTGCTGGCTATACAATGTATAGCTCAGCGTAGCTACAATAGGAGGCTAGTGTGCTAGCACAATCATGGCTCTATGGCCGTCGTATGACTTCACCTCACGATCACGTAGTTGTTAAACATCTCAAGCTTCCCGATCAGTTCAATCCTCACTCTAGCGTAGCAGTGCTTAACACGTTGGCTGAACGTATAGTGTTCACTGACGATGTACCGTCATTACTGTATGAGATGCATGACAATCATCAACTCACCTACGAAGGTATGCTGACTAGTGCCAAGCTGCCGTTCGACAACTTCTGGATAGAGTACAAATCTGTCCTAGGTATAGGTGATGTGTATGAAGTCAAGCGTGCTGAGTATGGTGCTCTAGTAGTACGCATGCCTAACGGCAATGTACGCTTCTACGTCATCATAGGCACAGACTTCCACGATCTAGGCAGCATCAGCAGTCTAGCCTACGTAATCGACTTCGATCATTGGCCTCCGCGCATGGTAAGTGGTGTTGCTAAAGACAGACCACAGATCAAAGCGCTGCAATTCTGGGTAGTCTATGCACACAATCGTAAGTACATCGAGAGTGAAGATGAAGATGCTAAGAACACACTCGGTGGTATCGTCACCGAACTAATCTTCGGCATCTTCCTTGTCACGCAGCCTAAGGTGTATAGCGACGAGAAGGTTGAGTGGCAACCACGTAAACAAGCAGCACGCCGTAAACATGGTAAGCCGCCATTGTTAGAATACAGACGCATCCGTCTACGCATCTGTAAGCCTATGAAGCGCTACAATGCGAGCGAGCGGGCGACCGCCAGCACGCGTGGAATTTACATGCCTAGCAACGAACCTGACACGGAGAGTAGTGATGCTGTACAACATAGACGCTACCACAAGGTTATGGGACACTTCCGCCACTATAATCGCCATGATCCTGCCTATAGTGTGTGGATTGAGCCTCATTATCGCGGTGATCCTGCTCTTGGTATCACGTTCACTGAGAGAGATGTAACACGATGACACTCATGCAACCACTGCACAAGCTGTGTGTAATGTGCCACTCACCTCTAGCACTTGGTGAAGCTAATGACGCAGTAGTAATCAAGGGAGAGCAACACAATGCGTTCGTTACTGTCATTGGCATATGTTGCGATGATTGCTTCGATGCTATCTGCTATCCGTCGATTATGGTCGTACTTGCCACTCCTAGAACCCCCAATGACAGCGTACACTGACATGAGTGATAACCAAGCGAACATCTGGCTACAGCCGGGTACTAGAGTGCATATGCTTGTGTACAAGCAGGGCGCATGGCAAGTGTGGACTGCTACTGACAAACGCAGTGGCGATAGTGACTTGTGGTGTGGCACCTACATGGAACTACACCCCAATGGAATGGCTATACAATGTACACGTACTGAAGCGTATGTGAACAGCATCATCATCAGACCAGCAACAGGGGACAAGTGATGAACACCAACGGTAAGCCTGACGTTCTACATGAACAAGCTGCACGTGGCGTTGAAGCTATACAGTTGATCGTCACTGAGCGTGACGACTTACGCTTGCAAGCAGACAGAATGATGGCTGAGTTGTCGCTGTTGAAGGAGCGCAACAACCAGCTAGAGAGTAGACTGAAGACAGCAACAGTCGAACGCGATCACTACATGCGTCACGCTGTTGAACTAGTGAGTAGACTTAACAACATACAACTGCTGATAGTAAGTGCAGTTGAAGAAGCTGGTCGTGTAGCCTATCGTCCAGCGTTAGTAGCTAAGCTGCAAGCACAGGAAGATAAAGTAGCAAGTGATGAAGCTAAACAACTCGAAAGCTTAATAGCTCGCCTACCACGCAACAATGGGGATACAAGATGACAAAGGCAATCTGTTTCTACAACAACGGCACGCTTGACAAACGTGCCTTCACTATGCTCGGCCTGAGTGCTAAGCAGGATGAAAAAGCTATTGGCTTCTTCGGCACTGGCTTCAAGTATGCCATAGCCACACTACTGCGCCACAACTGCAAGGTTGATGTACACGTTGCTAACGATGGTGGTGACTATACAGTGTATACATTCTTCACAAGGCGTGACAAATTCCGTGATAAGGAGTTTGACTTCATCTACTATCGCGTAGTGGACAACGACCCACAACCTGCTCACGAACTACCATTCACTACACACTTGGGAGCTAATTGGAAGCTGTGGCAAGCGTATCGTGAACTTTATACCAACGCGCTTGATGAAGGTGGCAGTGTGGAGCTAATTGAAGACATATATTGCTTCAACCCTCATCCCGGCGATGTATGCGTATACGTAACTAGTGATGATTTCATTCGCGTCTACGATCAACATGCTAAGTACTTCCTTCAGCGCGAGACACTAGCGCAGTCATTCC
>Ga0247748_1000001_pt1 | contig 46245 bp, 76 predicted proteins | sample UWRJS064202C5_FD_180931 | JGI IMG/M metagenome (GOLD analysis project Ga0247748, IMG submission 180931) | Soil microbial communities from Arlington Agricultural Research Station in Wisconsin, United States - UWRJ-S064-202C-5 | ecosystem: Environmental > Terrestrial > Soil > Agricultural land... | reverse complement strand
CGTCCACGTAACGGGCAACCAGCTTGTCAATGTGGTGCGTGACGATGTAGCGCCGGGGAGCGCAGAAGCGGCGGCGCTGGGGATCGAAGATAACGAGATTGGCAAGCAATCGTACAATCCAGACGTTGACATAGTAGCCGCGTTGAGCGTGGGGGAATCTGCTCTTTTAGCCGCTCTCAAAAACGAAGATAAAATATTCAACGGGATTTTGCAAGACATGGGCGCTGTGGTGCCTGAATTTCCACCCGTCGGAGTTGAACAACAAGGACGATTAGATCAAAAGAAGCCCGTCACTTGCCCAGAATGCGGACATGAGTTTACGCCAAAATGACAGAGCTGAAATTGGACTGGTGTAGTCACGAAGCGGCGAAATATGCGGTTGAGCACTGGCATTATTCAAGGTGTATGCCAAAGTCAAAACTCGCTAAAATAGGGGTATGGGAGAGCGGTCAATTTATAGGATGTGTTATTTTTGGAGTGGGGGCGGTTGCCGATCTTGTAAAAAGTTATGGATTGCAAGATGTCGAAGGATGCGAACTTGTGAGGGTGGCGCTGAATAAGCATGTAAATACAGTAAGTAAAATAGTCTCAATAGCCCTAAGGCTTCTGAAAAAAGAAATGCCGGGGTTACGGCTGGTTGTTTCGTTTGCCGACCCTGAACATGCGCACGTGGGGGGGGGTATACCAAGCAATGAATTGGATTTATGCAGGCATGACGCAACCAAGCCAAGAGTACCTGGTCAATGGCAAGCGATGGCATGGGCGGGCTTTTCGTGCCTCAAAGCCCGCCCATCTTACGACGAAAGAAGCGGCGGCGGTTTTAGACCCTAACTTTAGCGTTATAATGGGTTCGTCCAAGCACCGTTATCTGTATCCACTTGACGCTGAGATGCGCAAGAAAATAGCACCACTTTCAAAACCATACCCAAAGAAAGAAGCCTGCGGTCAAGGCGAAATAGACAACGCGGCAAATTCCAATTTGCAAACTGACGGCGCACGTCCGATCTGACCGCTCTAAAAACTGCGAAAAAGCTGTGAGACTATGGCAAACGAAGAAAACTTAAAGCCCTTCAAGAAAGGCTACGACCCGCGCCGAAACTTGCGCGGCGTCCCCAAAACTGCGCTTGAAGTCAAGAAACGCTTTGAGAAGATAGGGGCGGAGCTTTTGCTGCTCAAAGAGAAAGTACCCATCCCCGGCACCGATGAATATGAAACCGTGCAATATGAAATCACGCGCATGGACGCTATGTTGCGCCGTATGTATAGCAGCAACTCGCCCGCTGACCGCAAGGAAATTTTAGAGCGCGTGGCAGGCAAAGTCCCGCAGGCCGTCACCGTCGGCGGGCCGAACGGGGAGGCGCTGATACCGACGCCAGACAAGGAAGCCGATGCAAGACACGATAGGGCCTTATCTTCACTCGCTGATGCCATCCGAGCAAGCATACCTGGCGCGAGTGCAGAACCGGACGGCGCTGTGGACACCGCAAAGTAAACCGCAATGGCTGGCGCTTCTCTCGCGGGCTGATGAGATATTTTACGGCGGTGCTGCTGGCGGCGGTAAGTCTGACCTGCTCTTGGGCCTAGCGGCGGAATGCCATCGGCATAGTGTAATATTTCGGCGCGTGTACCCCAACCTAAAAGCCGTTATGGGGCGCGCGCGAGAGATTATAGGCAGTAGCGCGAATGAAAACAAATCAGATCATTCCTGGGCTTGGTCGAACGGGCGCACATTAGAATTCGGTGCTGTGCAGTACGAAGGCGATAAGACCAACTGGCAAGGCAGGCCGCACGACCTGAAAGGCTTTGATGAGATACCGGAATACACCAAGTCTCAGTATGAATTTATATGCGGTTGGAATCGCTCAACCGACCCCGGCCAGCGGGTGCGTATCGTTTGCACTGGCAACCCGCCAACGGACGAGGCCGGAAGCTGGATTATCCAGCGCTGGGGCGCGTGGCTCGATGACCATCACCCGAACCCGGCGAAGCCTGGGGAGTTGCGTTGGTACGCTACGGTTGGCGGGGAAGAAAAGGAATATCTTACAGGGGAGCCGTTCGATTTTGGCGGCGAAACGATATACCCGCGTTCCCGCACGTTCATCCCGGCATTGCTTACGGACAACATATATCTATCAGCAGACAACCGATACCGCGCCATGCTCCAGTCGTTGCCGGAGCCGTTACGGTCGCAGATGCTTTATGGCGACTTCAAAGCTTCGGCGGTTGCCGATCCCTGGCAGGTCATCCCGACCGAATGGGTACGTGCTGCTCAAAGGCGCTGGCTCGAACGCGAGAAGCCCGATACACCGCTCACCGCAGTGGGTCTTGACCCGGCGCGCGGGGGCCGCGATAACATGAGCATGGCGCGCCGGTACGATAATTATTTCGATGATCTTATCTTTTGGCCTGGGGCAATGGTCAAGGATGGGGCTATTGCCGCCGAATTGGTGCATCAATCTTTGGGTGATATAATTCCCGGTATGATTAATTTGGATATTGGCGGTATTGGATCGTCTGCTTTTGACCATGCGCGACTTTTGTATCCAAACGTCCATGCTATCAACGCGGCGGGGGGGAGTGTTTACAGAGACAAGAGCGGAAAATATAAAATGCGTAATGCGCGGGCCGAGATGTACTGGCGAATGCGTGACGCACTTGACCCCGCAGGCGGACAGGATATTGCCTTGCCGCCCGGAAACGAAATTGTAGCGGATTTATGTTCTGCCCATTACGAGGTAAGCGCGGCGGGAGTACTAATTGAGGAAAAAGAACAAATAAAAAAACGGATTGGGCGCTCGCCGGATAAAGGGGAAAGCATTTTGTTGGCGAATATGCCCGGCGGTTTTGACCCTTCGAAAGTTGTAGGCTGGGCATAGGAGTAAATATGGCCTTGTTTGGGTTAGTATCTAAAAAGGAACATCAGGCGGCGCTGGCAAAGCAAGCCGCGATTGAGAGTGAGATTGTGGCGCTCAAGGCACAACTACCCCAATATGGTAGCTGGCTGCTTGAGACCGCCCGCGCTGAACAATACAATATGCCCGACCCGTCGGTGTACGGCAATCAGGCAGAGTTATACCGCAAACTCTCCTGGGTATTGCAGGCCGTCAGTGCCGTAGCCGCTGCGGGTGCGCTGACACCGTTTGAAGTGTGCCGGGTGATTGCCGATAAAGAGCCGAAGGACATCCCAAACCACGAGTTTGAGTTACTGCTACAACGGCCCAACCCGCAAGACTCGCGCTACGAATTCCTGTACGCAACAATCGCGTATTGGAAGCTGACGGGGAATGCATACTGGTTTCTAAATCGCGCCGACGAAAACAGTAAGCCGGATGAGTTGTGGTCTATCCCATCGAGTATGATTATCCCAGTTCCTGATGGGCGCATGTTTCTCAAGGGCTATTATTATTATCCTGGCACCGGTGCGGAGATACTTTTGGAACCGTGGCAGGTGATGCACTTTCGCTCATTCAATCCGTTCTCGCGCTTTATAGGTCTGTCGGCAATCGAAGCCCTGGCCCTGGTTGCGGGCGGTGACCTGGGGATGCAATCCTACAACACGCGATTATTCAAAGAGTCAAACGGTAGGATGCCGTCAGTGATGACGTTCGAAGCCTTTCCGACTGATGACGTTTGGGAAAAGATCAAAGCGGATACCAGGGAAGCCGCCCGCAACCGCGACATGCTCATGTTGCGCGGCGTGGGTCAAGGCGGCGTAAACTGGCTAAAGAACGCCGTCACGCACGAGGAGATGGAATTCTTGGAAGGCCGCAAAGCCAATCAGCGCGAAATCCTAGACACACTCGCGCCGGGGCTGTACACCTGGCAGTCAGGGGAGTCTACCGTTTCGAATGCGGGTGCTAATCGGGCGCTGTTCAACGAATTGTCCGTTTATCCCATGCACGTAATGATGGGGGAGAAGATTACCAATCACATCCTGCCTGTCTACGGTGGCCGCCCGTTGATTGGTCGCTTTGAAGACATCCGTATTGCGGACGCGGCGCTGGAACTGCAAAAGCAAGATGCCTACTCCAAGACGCACACGGTTGACGAAATCAGAGAAGAATTTTACGGGGATAAAGCTATTGGCGATGAGCGCGGCGAACTGCTCCCGGCGCAGATCAGCGCCAACAGCGGCGCAACTTCTCAAGAGACGCCCGCGCCTGACCCTGCGAATCCGCCAACGGAACAGGAAACCACGCTTACTGATCCAAAGTCACCGTTCAACGCTCCACCCATCGAAGACGAGGCCAGCATGAAAGCAGCGCGGGATGAGTTGGAGCGCTGGGAGCGTAAGGCGATACGGTATATCGGCAAGCCGCAGCAGGATGAGTTTACATCGGTGCACCTGACCCCGGAAGTTGTGTCGCGGATAAAGCGTGGTTTGCTCGCCTGCTCGCACGAAGTAGCTATCAAAGCATTGTTCAATCGTATTGCTGCGGATATGTATCCAATGAGTGCAGCGGCGATGCACCTGGAAGGGTTGAAGCTGGCGATACAATACGCGGAAGGGAGAAAGTAATTACATGAATAATTTCAAAGTGTTTGAAATCGACCCGAAGAAGAAATATATACTGGAGTGCGAACAGCATTTATCTCTAGATGCTTACGAAAAAATTAAGGAAGAAATAAAAGCGTGGTTATCGGGTGGCGCACCGTTTTTAATTCTAAATGGTGTAAAGTTTGCGAAAGTTGACGATATTCCTGCCGGTAGTGTCGGGGTGGCGTATCCAGATTTTGTAATCGGAGTCATGGGACACGATGCTTTTAAGCATAAAATAGACGCTCTTTCGCAAGACCCTAATTATTATAAAATCGTAGGAGACGCTGATACTAATGCTCCCCGCTGAAATCCTGCGCTCTATCCGCTACCGCCAATCTTCCGGCTTTCCTATGCCCGCCGATCTAAAGGCGCGCGCGCTCAAGGCGATTGAGAGTCTCGCGCCGATCAACGCTGAGTATCACGACGCAATCACGCAGGTATTGTTGGACTATTTCGGTGGGTCGAACATCCAGACCGCGAAAGGCGCATTCAAGCGGGCGATGGCAAACGCCTTTGGCGACGCCTTTGATATGGGTTGGGCGATGGGCGGCGGCGAGTTCCCGGTGGATGCGAATGCTGCCGATTGGTACACAGCGCGTCAAAATGCAGAACTAGGATACATTGATATGCTATTCCAGCAGGCCAAAGAACTAAAGAAAGAGCCGGATTTCGATGTCTTGCCCTGGGTGAATGAACGGGCGGATAATTACACATCAACTTTAGCCGCCGTTTTTAATGCGGGAAAGTTGCTATCTCTAAAAAATCAATCACTCACATGGCGACTCGGCAACACCGAGAAGCATTGCGCCACTTGTTCGAAACTCGACGGACAAAAGCATCGCGCATCATGGTTTGTTTCCCGCGACTACATTCCGCGCAAACCGGGGGCAGGCATGGACTGCGGCGGCTACAATTGCGACTGCTCGCTCGAAGACAAAGAAGGGAATACGGTGACGGCGTGATTATCTCCCAACAAAGTCCTGCGCTCAACGTTGCGCAGATCGTCCCCGTTTCGCTAGTGGTTGAAAATTGCAAGAACATTGTATTCAACTGCACAGACCGCGACTATTGGCTCAATGCTTGGCGCGTGGTGGATGCGCGGGCCGGTGTGCGCTGGCCCCTAAGCGGGCCGAAGGTGGTAAAATAGGGGTATTGGTGCCTGTACCTGGGTGGAACGTATCCAGTCGCTTACCTTCCAGGCGGGCACCAACAAAATAGCCCGCGCTGAGTTCACAGCCGGGCCTATGACCAAAGCGCTGGGAGGCGCTGAGATATGGCAATTGTAATCGAAGTTCCTACAAAGCAGATAATCGAGTATAGCGCCGGTAGGGTGGTTTTTGTGTCAGACGAAGCCGAGAAAATAGAGGAGTATCTAAAGATGGCGATGGATGGAACAATATTTCTCTTCCCGCCGTTCGGAATAAATCCATCTGCCGGAATAAATCCATCTGCCGAAGTAAAGCAATGCAGCAGAATAAAAAACATGGCAATCATTACGATTGAGCAGGTATCTCTATGACCTACACAATCACAATCACCAATCCCGGCGCGGAGCTGGTTACGGTCTCGCTCGAATGGACGACGGATGCGCCGACGGTAGCCGGGCTGTATTTCGTTGATTTCGGGAGTTTTATGCTCCATGTTGATGTCGAAGAAAACGAAAATACCGGGCATTTTTTTTGGACTGGCGGCGGTACTTATGGGGAGAATACAAATTATGTGGCAGATCAATCTGACTGCCGCTGGCTCGGCCCGCTCCCGATGCCGCCGGGCGGGGAGTTGTGTACTTGCGACAAAACGATTGTTACGAATAGTCGAGACGGCACTTGTTGCGGGTGCGGAAGAATACCGCGTGCCGCGAAAGGTAAGTGATATGAGTATATCTGACGTTGTTTTTAGGGTTTCCGCCAAGACAAAAGAAGCCACGAAATCAATCCGTAATATAAGTGTATCTATGAGTGATCTATCAAAAAAGATTGCCGCTTTCAATAGGGCAGACGGAACGCACAGGCGCGAAGCGATGTACCGCAGGCGCTACGAAAGGCGGGCGAAATGAAACTATTTTGCGACAGTTGTCACGGCTATACTTTCGATGATACGCGCGGGAATTGCGGCGCCTGCGGTGCTCCGCGCACAAAGCCAACAACTCACGCCAATCCGATTACCAAAAAGTACGTAGACGCTCTGAATAAAATCCCGCAGAGCATAGAAACTGAATTCGAGCAAATTGACGTTACTTGTCTCACGGATGAGCGTAGAGTTTTTATTGCCAGCAACTTTGGAAACGCACTTACCCCCGAAAGTGCCGCAGGCATGAATAGAGCTGCGGAGAGTTTGCGGCGTTCACAAGATGAACTAAACGAAGTGCTAGGAGCGCAAGCGGAGCGGATTGGTAATCAGTGTATGCCGAAGTTCTCGCAGTGGATTGATGCGCTAAAAACATCTGCTTGACATCCACGCCAAAAAAGTGTAAGATGTTTTTTAACAAGTAAATGCTTTGCCCCCGCTCCAACCTTCCCGACCAGGAAAATCGAGAAGCAAAGAGCGGTACACGTATCAGAGGCCCCACAAAGGCGATGCGTAGCAAAAGACTTTCGAGTCTGCGCTATGCGTCGCCCTTTTCGTTTGTCTCGGAGTAATATGGCCGTCGACCTGCAAGAATACACAGAGAGAATTATATCCAGTGGCGAGATTGAGCAGGCCCGCGCTTTTTGGGAACTGACAATCAAGGCCGTCGGTGATATGCGCCTGGAAATCTTGGGCGTTCCGTTTGGCGGCCCAAAGAATGGCAAGGACTTGGCGGGGGAATATTTCGACGCAAGATCACAAATACACCAGGATATGTATCCAGAAATACCCGTGACTTATTTCCACGCGCTTGACGGAAACGGGAAACCAACCGGTAAGCCCGTTTATGTTGGCAAGGCGCGTTATCAGCGCGTAGACCACCGGGGGCACTGGTACGAAGTGATTCTCGACAAGACATCTGAACTGGCACTCAAGGTTTGGGACGCCGCCAAAAAAGGCATGGCCGCCGCGTCAAGCGAAACAATGGGCCACCTGGCGCGCGTGGCGCGAGATGGGCATATCGAGAATTGGCCCGTTGCGGGTATGGCTGTTCTGGATGTGCAAGATGGGCGCGTACCTGTGAATAGTTACGCTGTTGCCCTTCCTGCGATGAAAGCAATTTACAGGGATGCAGGTTTGCATTTTCCTGAGTTGACCGACCCCGAAAATACAGCGAACCGGGCGCGGGTTATCGAAGCAAAACAAAGAGCGCGAGAAGTGCTCAAATTTTCCCACAAAACAAAGGAGTAACAATGGAAATCAAGGACGAACTCAGGGATTTGCGCGAAAAAATCACGCTGCTCGAAGCGCAGCCCAACCTGACCGACGAAGAAGTGGAGCGTCTTGAAGGGTGGACGCTCAAGGCGCGCCAGCTGACCGTGCGCCTGAACGCGCAAGAGCAGGCGGCTATTCTGTCCGCCGACGAAGAGAAGCGGCGCGAGAAGGAAAAGCAGGATGCCGTCGATACCGCCGTGAAAGCGGAGCAGGCCAAAAATCGCCGCTTGCAGATGGGAGACATTCCAGCCCCGTATCAGACGCAATACCAGGATACGGCAAAGTTCGACAACCTTACCGCAGGCGAGACCGCGCTGGTTATCGAATCGCTCAATACGCAAGGCAAGCAGGTAAGCGGCGCGGCTCTGAAAGCTCTGTCGCTCAAAATCGGCGAGTTGAAAGACCGCACCAATACCGAAGAAGGCGAGCGCAATATCCGCTACGTCAAGGCCGCTTTCAAGGCTTACACCGGTATCGACGCCTCGCCCGAAGCCACTGCCGCCGCCGTGAAAGCGGCTACCGACCCGATGTATACCGGCGGTTCTGGTATTGGCTCTGATTGGGTAGGCACGGCGTATTCGTCCGAAATTTGGGCGGCTATCCGCGCCGGTAACAACATCGTCGGGCGCATCCCGTCTAGCGTCATCCCTGATGGCTATTCGAGTATGTACTGGCCGCTCGAAGGCGCTGACCCGACCTGGTATAAAGTCGCGGAAGCAACGGCCAGCGATTCGACACTCAAGGTTCCCGCCGCAACCATTACGGCTTCGCAAATGGCTACCGCCAACAAGCAAATCACCATCGCAAAGTTGGGCGCGCGGGCGCTGTACACTGGCGAATTAACCGAAGATTCTCTTATTCAGTTTGCGCCGCAGCTTCGCAAGCAGTTGGAGAAATCCGGCGCGGATGTCTTGGAGCATGTCGCTATTGACGGCGATGTCGAAACCAGCGCAAACAAGAATATCAACATCATCGCTGGCACCCCCGGCGGCACCGAACCCTATTTGATTATGGACGGCTTCCGCAAGCTGGCACTCGTGACCAATACGGCGAATGCCCGTTCAGCAGGCGGCGCGTTCGTTATCGAAGACTTCAAGAACACGCTCAAGCTGATGGGTACGGCTGGTCTTGCTGGGGCCGATCCGAATATGGTCTCTTTCATCTTGGACTACAACACTATGTGGGCCGCGATGGACATCCCCGAAATCAAGACTAAGGATGTTTCCAGCGCCGCCACCATCGAAAACGGCTTCCTGACCCGCGCCTATCGCACCGAAGTGCTGTATGCGTTCCAGATGCACAAGCTGGCTGCTGACCGCAAGGCGAACACTGCTGGGAAAGTTGACCAGGCCAGTTCGGGCGTAAACAACACCACCGGCGCACTTTTGGCCGTGCGCTGGGATCAGTGGAAGCAGGCATTTAAACGCCGCATGACACTCGAAACCACCCGCATCGCCAACGCCGACTCGTGGGAGATCGTGGCCCTGGTGCGCTGGGGTTTGGCTTACCGCGACACCGAAGCCAGCGCCATTACCTACAACATCGGGGTGTAATCCCTCCTGATATGACAGCCTGATGGCGGGGAGTGTAAAAACTCCCCGCCGAGGCAAAAGGAAAGCACATGAAAAACCAAACCAAGTACCCGCACATCGGGCGCGGCAATCAGCGCCTTATCCGTATCCGCTCCCTAACTCCGTACAATATCGACAATGGCGCAGGCACAACCATTGACGAGCCATTGACCGGCGGCTTGCCGTTTGATGCGTTTATTGTTTCGGCGCGTGCGGTTTACACCGAGGCGACGGACACAACTGGCGCGGCCTCGGCCAACTGGAAAGTTGGCATTGCCGCCGCTGGCGCGACTCTGGTTGCCGCTACCGCTCTGGAAGCTGCAAAAGCAATTGGCGCATACACAGAAGGCACACCGCTGGAAGTTTTGATACCCGCCAATACCCCAATCTTTGTACGTCATACCGGCGTAGCGACTACCGAAGTCGGTCAATATTACGTCGAACTGCTCATTTTGCCGAAGCCGTAATGGAGTTGCGGGATTTTTACAACTCACGCAGCGGCGCTTGTTTATTGGTAGGGAATGGCGCAAACCTGCGCCTGACCCCGCCTGAGACGTTCGACCTGCCAGCCTTTGGAATGAACACGATCCACAAATACGAAGGCTGGGCACCTGACTACTATGTCACGGTAGACAATCGCGTGATGCGTGAGTTTGGCGGCGGGATTGTAGAAAAATACAGGGATATACCGAAGTTTATCCCCTGGCCTGATCTGGACATGTGGAACGGCCCAAACTTCCACAGGTTCTATCACCGGGCAGGCCCGATCTGGCGAGAGCCGCTGACAGCCGATAGTATGAGCACTCCCGGCATTACATACTCAAACGTAATGCACGCCGCAATTCAGATTGCCGTATTTATCGGTTTTACAAAGCTCCTGATTATTGGCATGGAGCACAAAAACGACGGATGGCGTAATCACTTTTGGGGCCGCGACGATGGTATGCCGTCCGAGCCGCCACAAGCCCGATGGTTCAGCGATTACAAAACCTTAGTTGACCGCCTGGGCGTCGAAATCATAAATATCAGCGTGGATACTTTTGTACCAGAAACGATTATCCCGCGTGGTGATTGGAGGCAGTATGCAAGTCAAAATGTCTGAATATTTCCAGGGGTCAGGCGTAAGCGCCGAAGGCGAGACGGGAGCAAAAGTTACCGTCCTGCTCCCCGACGAAACCTATACCGTTGACGCCGTGCTTGGCAAGTGGCTGATTGATAACCGCAAAGCCGTGGAGATTGAAAGAAAGGCGGAACCGAAGCTTCCAGTTTCGGAAATTGCACCCACGCCGGAGCAGCCGGTAGACGCTTGGTATAGCGAAATGCCCCAAGCCGTCGAAGTTGAACGCGACAACCCTGTTATGGCAACCACCAGTCCTTCACCTTACCCGCCCGTACCGCCTTCCGATGAGTCGGTTGTCGTGGAAAGGCCACGCTCTACCAGTACACACAAAAGGCACGGCGGCAAATGAGTATGAAGCATATTGTCATTGCACTCGGCCCTACCAGTGCAGGCGGCGATTTCACCACCCCGACAACTGTCCCAGCGGTAAACGGCAAGCTCTACGCCATTGAGTACCGCCCCGGCACGCTGGATACCGGTTGTACTATTGTCGTCACCTGCGAATCGGATGTGTCAAAGCCCATCTTGACAAAAGCCAGCCCCGGCACATCGAACCTGTGGTTTTATCCCCGCGATTTAGTACATGCCGTATTAGATGGCGCGGCCTTGACGGGTACGGCGGGCGGCGACAGAGTTATGCCTATTTTTTGCGGACGCCCCAAAGTGGTTGTGTCTGCGGGCGGGAATGCTCTGACCGGCAGCATTGCCTTTCACTACGAAGAGTAGTATGCAACTTTCTGATTTCCACAATAAGCACGCTGGACAAACCTGCCTAATCGTTGGCGTGGGGCCTAATCTCGAATTGACCCCGCCCGAATGGTTTGATTACCCATCGTTCGGCGTCAATACCATCTATAAGCGTGCTGGTGACTGGAAGCCCACGTACTTTGTCGGAGTGGATGAAGAGTTACTCAAGCGTGACGGCGCGGCCATCGTGGAAGCGTATCGAGACGTTCCTAAATTCTTCCCCCGTCCTGACTTCGACAGTTTGCAAGGTGACAACATTTACCGCTTTGCGCATCGCACCGGCGCGGATTTGTTTATCGGCGGGCAGTCCCCAAAAGACCCGCGCGCGCTGACGCATACAGGCATTACCTACCGCAGGATCATGGATGCGGTTTTTCAGATAGCCTGGCATATGGGATTTACAACCATGCTGCTAATTGGCGTAGATCATGGCCCCGACCGCAAAGCCCATTTTTGGGGTAGCGCTGAGTATGAACCGCAAAAAGATTTTGCTTTCGAAGAACTTGGTTATCAGGAATGTCTGCGGGCCATGAACGGCGTGCGCGTGCTGAATATCAGTGAAGGCACGCATGTGCCAGATAGCATTTTGCCGCGCGGCGATTGGAACACTTGGGCGAGCTTAAAAAGAGTTAAGGTGCTTTCGTGACAAACGTTAATCTGTACGCAACTCTTGCGGAATTCAAGGCCTTTGCCACGGCACGCGGGCAAACCGCTGGGACGGATGCGGCGGACGACGCGGTTATCTCTGACCTGATCGGTTCTGTAAGTCGGTACATTGAGAGCAGCGCGGGCGCGGGGCGTCGCTTTTACCCGTCTATCGAAACGCGGCTCTATGATATTCCAGACGGGCGCAAGGTCGACCTGCATGGTGATTTGCTGGAAGTTACGAGCTTCCTAAATGGTGACACATCAGCTATTGACTCAACAAACTACACTCTAAAAACACAAGGCAAAACACCGTACTGGCAGATTGCCTTACGCGATGTTTCGACAGTCGGCTGGCGCTACACGTCGGCGGGCAGTAGCGAGCAGGCTTTGAGCCTGACGGGATGGTGGGGATTTCGCCGGGACTATGCACAGCGCGGTTGGTCATCCGCCGGGACACTCGGAGCCGCGATTACCGACACGACTACGTTAGCTTTTACCGCTTCCAGCGGTCACACATTGGCAGTCGGGCAGATAATTAAAATTGGCAGTGAGATTTATAACATCGCCACCGCTGTGACAAATACAATCACCCCTGTACGACGCGGCGACAATGGCAGTACAGCGGCTTTGCACGACAACAGCACAACAATTTATGTCTGGAACATTCAGGAAGATATACATCTCGCCGTGCTCGAAACCGTCTTGGGTGTCAACTCTATGCGTCATGGGCAGGCATCTAGCGGAAAGATCACCGTCACGGCGGCAGGCATGGTGATAAGACCCGAAGAAATACCGCCGATGGCGCAAAAGACTTTCGAGAGCTACAGGGATATAACATGACGGTGAATGTAAAAATCCGCACCGTTATCAGCGCTATTGCAGGCCTGAGTATTTCGGGCGTCACTATCAAAGACCTGGACGAAATACCCGGCAATACAAACTTGCAACCCAAGACGTTGTACCCTAATGCCGAAGGCGTCATTCGCGGATTACTTCCGTCGCGCGAAACTTACGGGACGCTGGGCAGCGAGAAAATTAACCTTGATTATGGCATCCGCTACCGCTATGTGCATTGCACCCCGGACGGCTCTCCTGGTGGCGTTTACGACGTGGTTGACGATTGCGTGGAAACAATAGCGTCTATCCTGGCTGTCTTGCTGGCAAACGATACCGTAAACGGCGCGGTTGACGTGTGGCTTACAAGTATGTCAGATTTTCCGATTATCGTGCAAGACCCCGCAGGCAATGATTTTTGGGGTTGCGACTTTACACTCGGCATCAAAGAGTTTTGCGAGGTCTCGTAATGACACGCATATCTATCGTTGTTGGCCCTGGCGCGAAAATGGTACGCGCAGGCTTACAAAATCTAAAAAAGGAAGTGCCGCAAGTGGGTCGTAAACCGATCTATCAAATGATGCTGCGTATTAAAGATGACATGCAAAAAGAAGGTAAGAAGCGCAACCCGTTTGACCCGGTTCATTGGGATAGCCGCTTGCAGCAAGTCGCCTTTTTTGCAAGTGGTGGTTTCGGTGGCGGCATTCCGCACAAACGCGACGGTGCTTATCAATCCGGTATGGTAATTGAGCGCCTGGATCGTGGCTACCGCTTTGTTAGCAAAAGCCCTGCAACTAAGTTTATCGGCGGCGACGCTTACGGTCTGGTGCATTCCGAAATCAACAAACCGCAAGACTGGCCCAACCTGCGCGATGTAATTGACGAGCAGATGAAAACCTTACCAGAAGAAACGCGCGCCGAATTGCGACTCGTACAGCGCAGGAGTGGATTCTAATGGCTTTATTTAGAACTACACAAAAACACGCCCGCGCCTATGTTGGCGGTTATGAGATGAGCGGATTTTCTCGCTCCATCGGCCTACTCGATTGGACTTTTGACGAAGTTGGGAGTCTTGTTGCGCTCTCTGATCCGGCAAAGGGGTATCTCCCTGGCAGTTGCGAGATGACCCCCACTGCCCTAAACGCCAATTTTGACAATTCTGCCAACAGTTTGCACGCTGTAGCGTCTGCGGCTGGTGTGGCGTGGGTGTGTAGTTTTCCTGTTGGAATGGGAGCCGATCCGGCGCAGGGCGACCCGGTTTACTGTGGACTATTTCAACAAACTGCTTACCAAGCGCAAGACGATGGCGGAGGCGTTACGGTCAGTATTCCGTTTTCTGGTTGGGATGTTTCGCAGCAAATAGGATACCCGAAGCCCTGGGGCCGCCTGCTTCACCCATACGGGGTAGAAACAGCCGTCAATACTGCGATTGGCATTGACGATCTGGCCGCTTCCGCTTTTGGCGGATACATGGCCTATCATATTTTTGCGGGTGACGGCACGGCGACAATCAAAGTACAGAAATCGACTACTACCAACCTAAACGCTTCTTTCTCCGATTTGAGCGGCGCCACCAGCGGCTCGATTGATTGCAGTACCCCCTCTGCCGGGATTGTCGCGCTGGGCAGAACGGCGTCCATCGGTCAGTTCTTGCGCTGGCAAATTGTACTAGGAACGGCTACTACGGTTACGTTTGCACTCTCCTGGGTGCGTGGAATAAACAACTAAAGGAGTAATAAAATGGCCTCTGCTGTAGGACGAACTACTTTCAAGTTTATTGTGTTCAATATTTACGACGGCACCGCCCTGCGTAATATCAACATCAATTCCCTTTCCGCCGTCGGTGTAGTTTACGACGAAATGGAATTAACCGCCTGGCAAGATGCCGTGAAGGGTCGTCTGCCAACCTGGCCGGACTGCCCCATCGAATTTGGCGGCATCTTTGACACTTCGGCGGTCGCGGCAACCCCGTCCCTTTCAGGGTCTCATACGGTTCTATCCGGGATGAACGGGGTGCTTACCCCGCGTTCCCTGGATATTCGTTTTGGTATCCGCGCTGCGCCCGAAAGTGATTCGCCGCAGTTTGGCATCACATCAACTTCGACCAGCGGTTTTATTATCACGAAATATCAGGTTGATTATGGCGCGATGACCTACTCTGCCCGCGCTGTGCTCATCCCTGGCTCCTCGCTTCCGGCGTGGGGTACTGCGGCAGAGACTTAGGCCATGTCAAATATTGTTCCTTCGCCGTTTTCCGATGATTTTCCCGGCGCGATTACTTTGCCGGACGCCCTTACTTTCCCGCAAATTCTCGCGTTCGAGGCTGCGCTTGTTGCTACGCGGGGCAAGGCTGATGCCTTGTCCTGCGTGGTGAGTATCGAAGCCGTCAACCAGATTATTACCTGGAATATTACCGGCTTGCCTGAAAAACCAAAACCTGCCGAGATATTTGAAGGGCGCGATTACAAGGTCGCGGGTGACTTCTATAAATGGGTTCTCAACGAATGCGCAAAGGTGTTTCGCGCTGAAAAAGTAGTCCCAAAAGAATCGGGGTCGAAGCTTACAAATACGCTTCCGACCCCGAAGGAAAAGACAACGAAAACGGAAAACCAAACGACAAACCAGCAGAATTAATCTTGCTCGAAAATATAGACCGCTTCGGTGTAATGGCGATCCTGGGAAGACCTACGCTTTACGCGGGAGAAATCTACAGGATGCGTACAGCCGAAGCGGTTTACAAAGGTTACATGGCCCGCAAAAATTCAGAGTCTTGGTTTGCATTTGCAAAGAATTATCCCGGTGTAAATTCTATTCTGATGGAAATTGAAAAAGAAATTAATGGATGATGTAGAGTACGCAGTCCGAACGATTGACGAATCAACCGCCGCGGTGAATGCCATTATCGCGGGCAATGCAGCGTTAATTGAGAAGCTGACAGAACTAAATCAAAGCGCGGATGCAACAAACCACCACCTAGAATCACTTACAGACACTACACAAAAGTCAGGGGAGCAGAACGAAAAAACCGGCATGTCTATGACCGATTTGAATTCGGCCATGCAGATCATAAATCAAACAATCGGATATGCCGAAAAAGCCTACGACGCCACTATCGGCAAATCGCAGGCTTACGCGCAAACCATCCGCGACTTGTCGCAGGTATCCGGCCAATCTGCCGAAGAAACCAGTCGCTTTGTACAAGTGCTTGACGATTGGCAGATAAGCGCCGGGGATGCAATGACCGCTACAAAGGCGCTGACAAAACAGGGCCTTGCGCCGTCTACTGAGACCCTGGCGAAACTCAGCGATCAGTATCTTGCGCTTAATAGCGTTGAAGAACAAAACGCATTCGTCACAAAGAACCTGGGCCGCGCTGGACTTGAATGGGTAAATGTTCTCAAGCAAGGCGGCGACGCTTTGCGCGATCAAGCGGCGGCGGTTGACGCAAACCTAATACTCAGCGAAAAGCAACTCAAACAAGCCGAGCAGCTACGCATTGCACAGGATCAGCTAAACGATACCGTCGAAGGTTTGAAGATAACCGTCGGCACCGGCTTGACCCCGGCTTTCTCCGCCTGGGTCGAGGTGGCGAACCGGGTATTGACTGGCTCGGAAAAGATAAAGATGGGATGGGAGAACTATATCCCGATCATTGGGCCACTCATTACGCTTACGAAGAATTACGGCGATACATTTAACGAGTTGCAGGCTGGTTTGGAAGGCGCAACCGCCGCGCAAAAGATAGCTGGCGAGTCCACCGAAGAATTGGCCGAAAGGCAAAAAGCCGCCGACGAAGCAGCAAAGGCTTTGAGCCAAACCTATCAGACAATCTTTAGCCTTGAGCAGTCTTTGCAGTCTCAGTCTGACAGCTACGCCGACTCTGTAGCCAACCTGACTACTAAGCAGGGAGAACTCCAAGACAAAATTACAAATACCCCTATTTGGGAAACCGAAAAGATAGCGGGCTACAAAGCCGAGCTTGACAAAATCCCGCCACAACTTGACGCCCTGGCTGCGAAAAACGAAGAGGCCATGAATAAGATGATTTTTAGCAACATTCTGGCTAAAGACTCTGTAGACGGTATCTCTTCGGCTGAGTTCGCGCGCGATCAGGCGCTTGGTGTTTCGCTTGGCTTGTTTACGCAGGACGCGGCAAACCGCGCCATTGCAATCAATACCCTGGCGACCGCGTTCCACGACGGCGGAATCAGCGTGGACGAACTGACCGCCAAACTAAACAGCGGAACTCTCGGCGTACCACCGGAGCAAATAACAAGCTCCTGGTCAGGCTTGCAGGATCGTATCAAAGAAAGCACCGGTACAACTGCGACAAAGATCGACGAAGGCATTACAAAAGTCGAGAATTATGCCGATGTTACCAAAAATAAAACTGACTTGGTAGCCGAAGGCTGGCAGACCGCCGCAGCCGGGATAGAAAGCAGCGTCAACGATGGGATTGGCGACATCCAACGCTATATCGATGCTCTCAACTCCATCCCGTCTGTAAAAAACACGGAGATTACACAGACCATCACGCCCCCGCCTGGGACTGAGAGCCAGGCATTCGGCGCGAGTGGTGGCGGCACTGTGATTAATTTATCTGGAAATTTCTATATCGGTGCAGGTAACCAAATATTCGACATGGCTAATCAAATGTTGGTGGTCGGATGAGATTAATTCTATACTCCATCACCAGCGCCGAAGACGTGGCAGATACGACGGTAAACGACCTGTCGCATTACAGGGCGTATATCGGCAATGTCGCTATACTGCAAGCTGGTACGCCGCGCGTTATCGAGCGCGGCGATAGCCAATTCCCCTTCCTGACCGGGATGTCTCTCAAGGGCGTGCGCATTACGCTAAACTTTACATTGCTTTCCGGGCTCGGCACCGTCGGGGACGGCTTCGACGCTATTGCGGCCCTATTCCAGCGGCCCACCAGGCCGGATATAAAATCGCGCACCGTAGTATTTAAGGATGCCGACGATGGCAATAGGCAATGGTACTTGACTGGTCGTGCCGCTGGCGTTGGGCCGCACAAGGGCGGCGGAAACGTTGAGGCATATTTTGACATTGATTCCGAAAACTTGCTGACGTTCAATACCAACACCGAATCAACCTGGACAATTTCAGCCCTGCCCGCGCAAAATACCTATACAATTGCGGTGGGCAATGTGGAGTGCTACCCGGTTATTGATATATCCGTTGCGGCGGCTGGCAACCTGGGACAACGCTATTGCCGATTTTTGAAGACGCGCAACTATACCCGCAACAGCGCCAGTTTCTACCCTATCGATATGACCGAAGGCGGCATTGACACGACGGCATTGGTAAACTTTACCGGCGTTAGCATTCAGATCAACGGCTCCAGCGTTGACAACAATCCCGCGACAGTAACAATTCCTTACGATACTCCTGTTGGTGGCGCGGGATGGACTGGCCTGGCGCTTCCGTTTTTGATGTACCGAAACGGGGAACAATGGCGCGTCACCGCCCGAACCGGCGGGCCAACTTATGCGGCTGGAAACTTGACGGTAGTCAGGGCGGTGAACGGATCGGTTATATCGGCGCATGGCGACAATACTGTAATTGCTCTCAGCAAAGCCGCCTTTGATGGCCGCGACGTGCGTGTGCGTGCGGGTGACGGCAGCGGGATACTCTCAGACATCCCGTATTGGTTCGGCACCGGCGCGAACGCGTGGAACCAAGCCGCTACAAAAGTATGGATAAACAAGACCTACCGCGCGCGCGCGGTAGGAACACTGGCCGCCGCCATCACGGACGCGGAAACATCATTTACGCTTGCTACTTGGGAAGGCCCGATTGATACCACGCAAGGTATATTATTCTTTGCCACTGGCACGGAAATAACACCTTATACAACCTATAACCCTGCCACCGGCGTGGTATCCGGCTTGACGCGCGCGGGAAAAGATGGCGCGGCTGCGGCTCACTCAGCGGACGAAGCCGTTTATTTCATCGACGAAACGTTTCTTTTTTACGGCGACCCGTTGGCGACGGCACCAACCTACAACACTGACCCGATATATTTGGCGCAAAAGCCGAGTCACGCGCTGACAAGTACGAACTCTGCATGGACGTTTCTTGTCTTTGCATCCAATCAAGCCAATACGCCATACGAATTTAAGCCTAGTGTCAATGCGGGCGTTTCTTTCACGCAGGACGCGAGCAGCTCGACTCCGTTTGTCGCTCCTGCCCCTGCCAATCCCGTGACTGACATCGGCGTGGCGGTGATTGCAAAAAACGGACTGTCGGCCTGGTATTTAAGCGTGCCGTTTAAATACACCAGCGCAGTTTGCACGAACGTCAAGCGGCTAAACCTTCCGACGAGTCGGGGATACCTGGCAGCCGCCGATGAAGGCACGAAGACGCTGATAGCCGCTACGACGGTAGTCAACGCCTGGCAAACTACGGCCTCGCTTACGCACACTCCTGCGTCGGGTTTGGCTGGAACTTTCCAGCTAACTTTGTATAACGATACAACGGCGGCCTTTGTGCGCGCAGCAGCAATTAGTATCGCTTCCGTCGTCATCAATATGTCCACAAATACGACTGACACAACTTCCGGCAGGCCGCTTGTATCGCTTGGATCAGAGCAGGCCGTTGACGTGGACGTGGACGTGACGCTGACCAATACGAGCATCACGCCTAATGAGTTTATCCGCATCAAGTTTCCGAACCTTGCAATTGGAAAGACGTTGCGGATCGACACGCTCAACCAGCTAATTACCTACACAAAGGATAATTCAAACGCCTTCACCGCCCTACAAACCATCCTGCCCGCGCGCGAGAATTGGTTAAGGTTTATCCAGGGCGCAAATATTATTACCTGCTCTCAATCCGGCCTGGCTATTATCGTCAAAGAGCAGTACCGGAACAACACGATAGGCTGATGACTGATATTGTGATTGTCACTGACCCGCTGGGTCAAAAGCTCGGACAGTTGCCCGTATCTGTTTCACGGACAGGCAAGCTTCAGCGCACGGTGGACACCGCGCGCGGAACTTGCACGATTCCCGCAAACCATCCTAAAGCAACTGATTACTATTTCAGGACGGGAAATTATATTTTCGTCTATTCCAGCGACCCGACTATAGCTAATTTTTGCGGGATTTTATGGAACTCCAATCCTAACGGCACTGAACTTGTAGACGGCAACTTGGTTTTTCAGATCCGCTCAACCGAATGGGTAATGCACACCCGCCTCACTGACGACGTATGCACCTTGACCGGCACGCCTGGCGCGAAATTTATACAAATTGTCCAGCAAGCGCTCAAGATTGGCTATTTGCCAATCTCGACAGATTATCGAAATGTAAACTCAACCGGCTACCCGACCAGGATTGGCGACGACATACTAAACAAGGCCTACTGCTACGAAGCGGCGAACGACCTCGCCAACGCCAACGACGCCTATTGGTGGTTTAATCCGGTCATCGACGAACAAAACAGGCTGCTCTTGGAACCTTATTTTAAGTTTCGTCGCTCTAGCACGTTCCCGAAAAAACTTGTCGTGGGTGGAGACAGGGCCAATCTCGCACTAAAAAAGATGTGTGACTTCACAGAGATAGCCAACGAAATCGTTGGTATTGGTCATTTCGAGAGCTGGGACAGCCCGCTGATCTACACCGAGAGAAACCAGGAGAGCATATCCTGGTACAAGCAGGTCTATACCGACAAAATAGACCGGCCTGAAATTACAACAATGGCCGGGCTTATTACGGCGGTGCAAGCCGAGCTAAAACGGCGTGCGTTTTCGCGCCTTATGATCGACGGCGTTGTTACCAGCGCTCCCTATCCACGCATCGGGGATATTTGTCAGGTCCAGCTAAACGACACCGGCTCGTACATTACAGCCCGGCGCGGGTCGGTGGTGTCCATGCAGTTAGATTCTTACACCGTCAATCCACAATACCCCAGCTTCACCGGCCATTTTACGGAAGTGATACCATGACAATCGACCCACTGAAAGAGTTTGAAGCCGATAGAAATACATTGATGGAAACGGCACGCGCCACAAGACGTGCCATTGAAAAGATGCTTGGTGCCGGACGGCGGCAATCTGCAAACGATGACGCGCCAAACCCAACCGGCCAGCAGGGGCGGCTATACTCCGATCATAAATTATCGTCATCGGGGAATACCGTAACCATTTCCCCGTGCGATGGCAACGACATTAGGCTGTATAGCGAGAACGGCTGGATACCAAAGCCATTTCTGGCGGCAGTTACTCTCGATACAACGGGCTACGTAACTGACAAAAAATACGACCTATTTTTTACCTACGACGAAGGCTCCGAACTGTGGGTATTGTCTGCAACCGCTTGGACAGACGAAACGACCCAGGCCGTGACACTGGACACGGTGGACGGTATCCAGCTACTCAGCACCGACTACAGCTATCGTTATCTCGGATGGGGCCGTTACAACGGTTCTACGATGCTGATAAGCGGCTCGAACGCGCTGGGCATGACGTATTACGGGACGGGCAACCCGGAAGACCCGACAGGTAGCGACCCGTTTAGCGGGACAATACAAAACGCTGATGGCTTTTTTGATTACAACGCCGGAAGTCTGGCGATAAGTCTGCAATATCTGCTGTCGAAGTATGGCTCTAATGTCGCTGCGGCAAATACAACCGCTTTGACGATTATCAACACTGCGCAAACCTACAACTCGGAAAGCTTAGTGACTGGTGCTCTGCTCATTGGCAGCAACTCGGCAGGCAAAGCCAATATGCTTTGGAACCCCACTGCCGGAACGTTGAGTTTTCGCGCCGGTACAACCGTCGGCGCGTCCATTGACACATCTGGCAATCTTTCCATCCAGTCTGGTCTTATTGCCGGAACGCTTACCCTGTCTGGCGCTTCTGGCGCTATAACCATCGGCACCACCCCGCCCACCTCCGCCACAGTCGGCACCGGGCTATGGATTGACCGCACCGGCGTGTACTCTCTCCTGGCGAATGTCCAGCAGGTAACGCTTACCAGCGCAGGGCTAACGGCGGGGTCAACAGCAATGAATTTTTCCGGGATCGAGATAGCAATGACTACATCGATCTTGAACGGCAGGGCCTACAAATTCATGGATGGCGGCACTGCTGTTTCTGGACTGTATGGATATACGGGGTTAACTTATTCGAGTATGGCGTTGAAAATAGACGCAGTAGCCAGCAAAGATAGTACTATTAATATTTTTGCTCATAGCCCTGCCGGAAAAACATCGACAGGGGTAATTGGTTTTAAATGCGACGGAACAAGTGACTGGAGCGAAATAGAAATGCTTAGCACCGACGGGGGGCAAAGTTACATAAAGCTGAACTCTCGTGCGCATAACGTCGACACTTCGATAAAGGGCAACTCGGACGTTAATTTGCTTTACGCTGACGCATCCGCAGACTTCATCGGTATCGGCATGAACAACCCTGCCAGAAAGTTAGACGTAACCGGTACTTTTGGAGTAACCGGGGCGGCAACTTTCGACAGCACGATAAACAAAGTCACGATTACCGCCCCAGCTACGTCTGCAACGCTGACAATCGCGGACGGGAAAACGCTGACTGCATCAAACACCGCTGACGTAAGCGGCACGAACACAGGCGATGAAACTTGGGCGCGAATAAAAACGCTACTACTGACAGGCCCGGCAATAACAAACGTCCGAACGTCAGTGACGGGAACTACATACACTCAGCTAGAAACAGATGCGCACCTTCGCGGCGGGGCGGGCGCAACCATGACGATCACCCTGCTTGACCCAACCACTCACGCCGGATGGCATCTCGATGTCAGCAATACAGTTGCATTTACGATGGTATCGGCTTCGTCAAACGTAACGCCGAAGGGCGGCGGCGCGGCTGGAACTGCGATTTTACCAGCCACCGTTGGGGCCTGGGCACAGCTAGAGTCAAACGGCGCGACCTGGCTCATTGTAAGGAGTGGAACATAATGACTGCTGCGCATCCGTATTGGCCTATGCTTCCTGGTTCGGTGTCCAAGTTTGCAAGATATAGCGTCGTCGGGGGATGGAACCCGTCCACGATGGCTATTTGGATAAACAGCCCGCAGTCGCAGTTTTTGAACGGCGAGGAGTTCGAATACTCCTATCGCGCTACGCCCGTCGGCATTACCTGGTCAGAGCTTCATCATCCGGTGGGGTCCACTACCGGCCCAACGTTTCAACGCATGGCGGGCGTGCTGGGCGATAAATATTTCCTGGGCGAGGGCATAAACGACATTGGAAATTTTATCTACCCACCAGAGCCGTTTATCACTCAGTATCCAATTGCAGGGGAGACGTTGGATGCGTATTCCGTTGTGCGCAAGAGCGACAGCGACCCGACTGTCGTTATCCCGGCGTACCACTCCAAGTACAAGACTTTGGCGCACTACGACGTATGGGGAAATTTGCCCTGGGCGGACTGCTGGCAAACGGCACTATTGGAGTATGGGCCTAGCGGCCCGACCAATATTTATAACTTCGTGTTTGCGCGAGACATCGGTTTAGTAAATGTGAAAATCGGCTTTATTGGAGCCAACAACGCGATTACCGGTTTTGAGTTGTACATGGCGACATACACAGAGCCGCCTTCTTAAAATTGAGTATAATCAAGCTATGAGAAAAATAATCCCACTCCTCGTCTTGTCCCTTGCGCTGTGTTCCTGTGCAACTCTCCCCACCGGCGGCCCCATATCATCTAACTCTGTCGCGTTTTACAGCGGCGCGGCGGCGGGTTGCCTCATGGAGCACCCAAAAGAATTTTGCTCCGAAAGGGTAAAGTTTATGCAGGAAAACAATTTTTACGGGCAATACTTGGAAGTGGTCAAGAAAATCACCCCATCCCCAAACCCCTAAAGGACACCCCATGACCGAAACTGAACCCACCCCACCCGACCCCGGCCCGTCCCCGATCAAAGCTGTCATGTCGCAGCGCATCGGTGAACTAAAGGTAGAACTTGCCAACGGTCAAAAGATGCTGACCGACCTGGAAGCCAAAGAGAACGAACTAAAATCCACCCTGCTCCGCATCAGCGGCGCAATCCAGGCACTCGAAGAGTTGTTGGCGCTGGATCAGACGAAGGAATAAAATGCCACCCGTCCACCCTTACTGGCCGATGCTCGACGGATCGAAATTCACCTACACCGTTAACGAAATAACCGGCGTGTGGGTTGATAGGTCGATGCGCATTGCAATATCTGATAGCAAGCCGCACGCCAACAGCCCCCAGGTGATAGTCTGGGAGCGTACTCGGAACCCTGCGTTTTTCGGAAAGACCCCGCTCAATATGGAATTGGTCAACGGAGAAGCCGCCATGATGGAGGGCCGCGACAGGGTAGGCGGCATTGCCTACATTGGCGAAGCTGGGAACCGCGCCAAACAGATAACGACTATGCCCATGTTGGCAAAACTTCCTGTCAAGCCGATTGTTGGGCAGGAGATCAAAGCGACATCGACGGTATACCGAAACGCCAACAAATCCATTTTACAACTACTCCCCTGGCGGCAGCGCACAATCGCCATAGGCGCATGGGGCGGGTGGAGTGATACTATTCGCACCGGGCTGCGGGAGTTTAATATCGTGCCGGGTTCCGATGTCCTTGACCACGTTTACAACTACGTGTTTGTCAAGGGAATCGGCCTGGTGCATTTCTGGCACGGGCGCTTAGTCGGAAACGTGGTTACGGGCTACGAATATTTTATGACGGAATATGCGGAAGGATCAAAGGTAGGATAATGTCTTCTGATTGGACAGTCGACACGCTCAAAGAGCACGTAGAGCGTATATTCCTTGAACATGGTAAGGCTCTCGAAAACACGCTTGTAGCCGTCAAAGAAGCTCAAGCGGCGGCGCTGGCCGCAGTGAAACAAGAGAACCTAAAAACTGAAATATCCGCCGAAAAGCGTTTCGAATTGCTCAACGAACTGCGCAGCGGCGTTGCTACAAAAGAGCAGCTTGAAGCACTTGAAAAGGTAGTCGAAGAATTGAAGATTTACAAGGCTATAGCAGAGAGCAAGGCTGAAAGCTGGTTGGTGTGGCTTGGATTGTTTTTTACGGGCGCGAGTTTCTTTTTTGGTATTATTAGCATTGCCATTTCTGTGTATGTGGTATTTTTTCAAGGAAAATAGAATTGACGACCCCGCGCAACAACGACATTGCTGAGATAAAAAAAACGGTTGAGCACATCGAGCAGGTGGTTATCACCGGAAACGGTGAACCGTCTTTGCGCGAGACCGTGCGGGCCAATGCTAGTTGGATAAAGGCCAACCTGGAACTGCCAAACGACGTACAAGCTCACTCCCGATGGATTGGCAACCTGAACCGGGTAGCTTGGATAATCATAACGGTTCTAATGGGCATTTTTATAGAATTTGGCTGCATGGCAACGCTGGGGGTTGTCTTGCTGCTCAATCAATCCGGTCTTTTGAAGCCGTAGGAGTTTTATGAGTCTCGCGGAGTATGTCATCATCTTTATTCCCCCGCTTTGCATAAGCACTATCGTCATCGTTATAGTTGCGATTCTGTGGCAAGGCCGACACCGTAACGGTAAACACTAACCCGCCCTCGGGCAGAAAGGAAATTGACATGCTCAACAAAGTTGGTATGGTTTTGATGCTTCTCGGCATCCTTGTTTCAACTGGCGGCGCTTCTCTTGGCTCTGCCTTTGGCTTTCCCGCCGCGATCTTTCTGTTCGTAGTGGGCCTGATTATGTACCTTCACCCATTTACTTAGTAAGACCCGGCTTGCGCACAACAATCAAAAAGCCCGCCCAATCTCATCCGAGACGGGGCGGGCTTGCGTTATGGGGGCGGGGCTACTTCGGCGCGTTAGCGTTCTCAGCGTATACCGTTTTGACAGGGGCGGGTTTCGGCTTGAACAGCCCACTAAACCCCTTTGCCAGATCATAAGTACCCGTAGCGCCGATAAACGGCAATAGGACGCCATACACGAATTTATCGATGGCGGCGGCAACGCCAACGGGCAGCGCCCCTACAACATCAGGGTAAAACGCCACGACCACCACTATACCGAAAGCGGTATACAGGACAGCGTTACCGGTCAGGCCGAGCTTATCCTTTGCGAACGCCGTAGCCGCCAGCACCAGCGCGGCGGTTGCAACGAAACCAGCGTAATCCGGGGAACTTTCGTCAGGTGGGCTTACGGGCGGCTCCCCCGGTTCAGGGGTGACTTCGGCGGCTGGCGTCGGGTCAACCGGCGGTGCGACGGTCTGCGCGGGCGCGGCTGCGATTAGGGTCAAAGCAAGTAGGATCAGGGTAATGCAGAACAGGGTAAAAAAACGAGTGGATTTCATGGGTTTATTTCTCCTTTACCGGAATTATATCGCATTTCTCATGGTTGATTTTTTCTTGCGGGTAAATCCACAGACCACAGCGCGGACACTGAGACTGTTTTAGTCCGGCTTTCTCCTGCGCGTCCGCCCACCAATGCCACTCAACATAGCTACTCGGTGGCTGGCTGCCCGGTTTGTACGTCGTTTCGCTCATCACCCGCCCCCTTCCGGCTTCACAAGCAGCGCGGCGAGACGGCGCATTTCGTCCCATTGTCCCGTCATTGGTGCAGAGTGGTTATCGTACTCGGTAAATAGCCGTGCGAGATGTTGCGCGTCGTTCACCCACTCAATAGCGTGCGGCACACACGGGCCATGTTCTTTGCATTCCGGTATTGCCCGCAGCAACCTTTCGCGCTCTGCAAGGATTTCATTCGTGACGCGCAACTCTTCGGCGTCGGGAGCTGGGGCGGGATGGGTCTGAGACCTTTCGCGCTCCCATGCGTCTATAGCCTGGGGGATTATAGATGACCAGTGATGCGCAAGGGCGGCTAACTCTTCGTAGTGCTCGCGCGCCCGTTGCGCCTGCTCTGGAATTGGTACGTTTGCGGGTATGTCGCTCATCGTGCGCAATTCCAAGCGATCAACTCCGATAATTCTAGCCGCTTTACCTTCGCTGATTTCTCCATATAGCCAGGCGACCATGATCTGTAAATTCTCTGCATAGCTCCGCTTGTCGCTCATCCCGGCCCATCCTGCGCATGCGGGCGGGCGGATTCTCGCTTCGACCACAGCGCCAAAAACAAACAGAGCAGCACATAGAGACAACCTGCCCCAAATTGCTGCCCTGGATTGGGGTCGATGTCGTTCGTAGCAGTAAGCCCCGCCGTAGTAAAAGCTTGAACCGACATACCCCATACTACCCAAAAAGAGCACTCTGAGTATTTTTTCATCGCGCCTCCTCTACAACTCCAAATCCACACGCACCGGCATATTGGCCGGGCGGTTTTTGCACTTGCCCACATGCCCGCTGTACTGCGCCTTGTTTGTAAAGCGATTGACGCCATCTGTAATGATGGCGTCGGCAGCGACACAATGCGGACACTCTCGCGGTGCTGACCAGTGACCAACCGGCGGTGAATTTACGACGGCGGGCGCTGTAGCGGCGCTGGCAGCGACTTGAACGCCGGTCTTGACTTGTTTCTCTCGCTCCCGCTTCGCTTCTGCCCGCTTGTCGGCGGCTTCTTTCCGCGCCTGGGCCTTGCTTGTGGTGTGCACTTCGAGTACTTGGAATTCGGAGTACGTCCAGGCCGTCAGCAACTCAAAAAACGGGAAGGCAATCAAAGAGTAGACATATGCACCGGGGATAATTTCGAGCAGTACCGTAAAGGTCAGCGCAATCACAACGTACGCACCAGCCGGAAGACACGCCCGCCACATCGGGACGGTGTAGGCTTTCTCTACCGCGTTCAGCGTGCGGTTGTGCTGCGATACCGCCATAATCAGCCGTGCCGAGAAATACCCCATGCTGGCAATCGCCAGAACTGCGGCAATTGCAACCGGCGGGAACCATGCCCGCGTCTGAGTGCTTGTCAGCGCCATGTAGACTATGTACGCCGTCGGGACAGGCGCGAGTATGGCTGTAATTAGTAGGATGACCTTTTCGGCCCTGCTCATAGGTAAACTCCCACCAAAAAACCAAGCAAAGCGCCTGCGACAAAGCCGAATAAGAGAAATGCCCAATAACCTTCACTTCTCGGAAGTTCATTGAACGGCGTGTTCAGGTGCGTCCACATTTTTTTCATATCATCCTTTCAGCGCCCCAAGCGGGGCCGCAGCAGCCAGGCCGCGAGTAGCAGCGGTGGTCAGGTGCGTTTCGGGTGCGGGGGTGAGGGTTGTCACGGTATCCATGTAAATAAGTCCGGGTTTTCTTCGGAGAGTTTTTTTAGTTCCGCCAAACCAATCGGGCGCGAAACTGGCAGAGTCTCGAATTTTGTTTTTGCATCTCCAAATATCTTTTTTTGCAACAACTCAAAAGCCCTTATATCCTGCTTCGCTTGCTTTACTTGCGCTTCGTCGCCTTGTACCGCGTCCATAAAAGATATGCGGTCATCTTTTGCGCATTGGATTGCAAACCAAAGTACATCTGATAATTTGCGCCTGTCTATTTTCGGCATCTCAACACTCTCTCTTTGCCTTCCACCCGCCAGTCAGCAGCGGCGTGGTATCCTGTACATCCTGCCACGTCCCCCGGCGCTCTGGAAGCCGCAGCATGTCGCTGTGTTTCCAGACCTGATACTTTCGCCAATACGGGGACATGGCGAAGGAAAAGACGATCAGGCGCTTGATGCGCTCAAGGCGGGCGTTGAAGTTGGTCATATTTCACCGCGCCACAACTTCACCGCGCGAATATGCTTTACTTCTTCGTCTTCGATAACGCTAATCAACAAATCCAGCACCTTTTCGAGAGCATACAGCCAACGCTTGCGGTAATCCGCCGTCCACATCTCACCAGGAGCAGGAAGCTTGACGAATAAAATATTTAGTTCGTTGTACCAATATAAGGCGTTGGTTGTTTCTGGCATTGCTCATCTCCGATAATCTACCCGCGCCGCCCGCCGCGATATGACGGCGCGGGATGGTGCTGTGTGCGGCTGGCGAGCGCAGGCATTCCGAACTTGCGAGACCAAACAACTTGATATGGTCTGCCGATTCGCCTTTACCTTGCGGTACTTGGCGAACGCCGCCAACCGCGCTACTCGCCCGAGGGCGGAGTGGCTAATTCAGACTTTCCGTTTTCATCGGGGTACGCCATGCCGTCAGGATACATATTGCTCCATATGGCATAAATCCCCATGCGAACGACCTCGGACAAACTCCCAAGAACAAGACGCTGACGAATAGCCCTCAAAACCCTTAAGTCTTGGTTGGATAAGTTTACTAAAATCTTCGTATCAAATAGTTTGTTTGGCATGTCATTAGTATATACGGTATATGTATATATAGCAATAGCCAAAATCTCAGTAAACCTACAGACTTTCCCCGCCCCGCCTGTGTTTGGCGGGTGGCACCCCTCCCCCACCGCCTCCCCCTCCGCGAATTCTGCCTGCCGGGGCAGGGACGCACTCGATAACTACGCGGATATTGGCAATTCTTCCGAGTGGGGGGCCTGCTCCCCGTCGAATAGCGATAACCACTGCTCCCCGTCCGGTGTCCATGCAAGGCTGCCAGTTGCGTTTATTGCATAGGCGTAATTATTCGTTGTGCAGATGTAAATATCCAATTGATTCCACAGCGGCCTGGAAAGAAGCTTGTCCGCTCCTACCCATTCGTCGCGGGTAAGCGGTATCCCTTGCGGGTTATATGGCCTGCGAACGGTTTGAGAAAAAGAGAACATCAATTCGGTTGACCATCCGGGCGGCGTCTCGCGCCTGACCATCGTTCCCATCGCGGGGATGCGCTTCTCTACGAGTGGGCCAGTGTCCGGCTGTTCGGATTCCTGCGCTTCCGGCTCCACGACCACCGGCGCGCGCCTGCTTATGACCCGCGCACCCAGCAGGAAGCCGCTGATACTGAGCGCGTCGATGAATAACAACAATAGTTGTTGAGTCTTGGCGTTCTCCGCGTCCGCCTGGGCCTGTAGACGCTGCACCTCCAGCCGCTTGGCTTCGTTCTCCGCATCCACCTTGCGCGCCTGGGCCTGGGCCTTCTCCGCGTCCGCCTGGGCAACCAGCACCGCGCTGGCTTTTTGCGCTGCGTCATATTTGGCGGCCTGAGCTTTGGCGTTTTCGATGTCCGCCTGCACTTGCAGCGCCTTGATTTTCTGATCGGATAACTCCTTTTGCAGCGCGTTCGTGGTCTCATTCGCCGCTTTTAGTGCAGAGATGAGCGCGGCTTGAGTTGCAATTCCATAATCGGGCGCGGAAGGGGTAGTCGCCGAAGTTTCACCCATCAAAAACGCGTCGTTTGTGCCCCCTTTGACATCTTTGTCGATTTGAGGGGTCGCTTGCTGTAGACCTTCCTGGCGCGCTGTAGGGCTTGCCTGCGGCACAAACGAAATACGCGACGGGACGGCACAGGAGCACAAAAGCAGGACGGATAATATCAATAGTTTTCTCATGGACTACCCCGCAAACATAGGACTGCGCAGGATGACAAACACCAGTGCCGCGCAGATGCACAATACCAGAACAAACACGCCAAAAATACACCCCCACGCATCAGAAATTTCTTTTTCGTCGGGTTCATTGTCGCTCATTGCCAATACTCCTGATTGCGCTGTGTTTTGCTGGGGCGTGTCCCAAGAATAATACTCCTGCTTTTTTACCGGCCCGCCCATGTTTCGGCGCTCAATGATTGTGTAGTGATTGTCGCCGCTGTTGAAACGCATGATTCGGGTGCGGATTACGTCTATAAATCTGTTGGATTTCTGCATCTTCTCTATCCCTTTCCCGCGTCCTGCAGGGGTGGTTGCTATTCGATATGTAGAATTTCTCTGCCTGCATATTTCTCAGTGTGCGATCCGCGCCGGTTGCGCTCTATAAAATCCGCGATCCGCGCCGCGACTTGGATAACACACGCCTTGAACGGACTGAGCGCCTCGAATAATATCTTATGCGCGTCCATATCGGGCTGTGCGGCAATCGCTCCGCCGATAAATGAGTACTCCGGGCCAACGTGGGCAAAATAAAAATCCTGCAACGCTTTATTTTGCGCGGGCGTCAAGTTTAAAACAAGTTCATTTTTGTTTTTCATCCCGCCTCCTCCATCGCCCGATCCATGGCGTCGGGCGGCGTGGGCTGTTGTCCCCGTCGTGCTGTCAGGTTTTCGCCTGGCGTGGGCGGCGCGGGCTTGTCGATCAGGGCGCGGATTCTATCGCCTACGGCTTCCTGCGGAACCATCGCCCATTCCGAAAGTATCTTATCCGCCACCTGCGCCGCTTCGTTCAGCGTGTCCGTGCGGGCGGCTTCTTGCGACTGAATCAAACGCGGCAACAGCACCAGCGCATCGGCTACGGCCTTCTCTGTGCCATGCTCCTGCTCGTAATGCCCGCCGTCGCGGTGGATGACAGCCAGTAGGTTGCTGACGCGGGCGGCTTGTTCTTTTTCCGCCGCGCACCATGCCAGCCAAAGAGCTTGCCCAACCGTAAGCGGGTTGCGCTCAGTTTGCCGCTTGCTGTATTCTTTCTCGTACCATTCTTCAAATGTCATCGTCAAACTCCTTTTCTCGCGCCCGCGCGGGGCGGGTTACAGTAGCGCAACTTGCGACTCTAATGTCGCTCTTTCCGTAAAAAGTACCGGAGTTTTCTCTGCAGCCAGTATGTCGGCCTGGGCAATTTTAAAATACTGCGGGTCGGCTTCGCAACCGATAAAAGAATGGCCGAGTTGTACGCAGGCCTCGCCAGTTGTGCCGCCGCCCATGAAGGGGTCAAAAACTGTTACGCATTCGTCACCGCAAACTTTTAGCAGATCCAAAATCAGCGAAAAAGGCTTCTCTGTAACGTGCTTCTTTTCCTGCGGTTTGACGGTATATGTAAAAAATCCGGGCATACACTCCAGGGTCTTCTCTGCCATTTCGCCGTTGCTGCCCCAAATCACATATTCACACTGAGCGCGGAAACGTCCGCGAGTTGGGCGTGCCGCTTCCGTTTTGTTCCAGGGAATAATCCCGCGCCAAACCAAACCGCCGATCTGGAAAGCATTTATCGTGGTTGCCATTTGCCGCCAATCGGTAAAGACGAACGCCGCTGCACCCGGCTTCAAAATTCTGGCACACTGACCAATCCAAAGAGCACTCCAATAATAATACGCCAGTTGGTCGCGGTTGTCTCCAGAAAAGTTCGGATACTCTTTTTTTGTTTCGGTGTTCTGGTACTTCGATGACGTATCGCTTTGCCTGTCGCTACGAAACGCGCCGCCGCTGGAATACGGCGGGTCGGTCATCAGGACGTCGACGCTTGCCGTCTCCATTGTTTGCATAAATGCCAGCGCATCCCCGTTGAATAGTTTTATGCTCACTCGCTCACCGTCTCTCTGCGCCCATACTGCGCGACTATCGCGGCCCGATGCGTCTCGTAGCCCGGCGTATGTGGCCGCTGGGGCAGTCCGAACACGGTACTGCGCTGCTCTTTGCGCTCCTTCGGCCTGCCAGGTGGCCTGCTGCAATTCGTGCAAAAGCGCAATTGCCTACCGGTCAGGTGGTCGCCACAGGCCTCGCAGAAGCGGGCGGGGGCGCTCATCTGTACACCGTTTCGGGGTGCAACTCCAGCCACTCGATATGCAAAATGAGATTGGATTCGCGCCACCAGTAACCGTCGATCTTGCACTCACGACCACGAGAAGTATTTCGAACGTCGTCAACTACCATCGGGTAAGTACTTTTTTGCACGCGGTTACGGAACATCACGCGGCTGTTCTTGTTGATGCGGGCGGGGGCGGGGGTCATCGCGTCAACCTTTCCGGCTTGATAGCCATGCGGACGGCATTGGCAAAGTTGTAGCCTTCCAATATCGCGTCATCGAATTTACGTTCTCGCGGGGGAAGCACCAACCGCACCCGCTCCAAGCCGATCTGCTTTGCGACTTCCAGCACTGCGATTTTACCCGGCTTGACCTCGCCTGTGCTTGGGTCAATGTATTGCGTCCTGCGGTATGCGTCCGGGTCAAAGGCAATATAAACACAATCGAATGATTCCAACTTCTTGAGAAGCCGCGCCTCGGGCTGCTTGGACTGCACGCCTATAGTCTCGTATTGTTCCTGGTTGCACCCGCCGCGAATAAGTGCGACGGCGGCTTTTATCTCGCCTTCCAATAAAACGACGTGCCTGCAATTTCTCGTTCTGTGCCAGGGTTTGTATAGGTGCTGACTGCCAGATTTATAATAATTTCGGTATCGATCATTGTCGTTTTTTGGTTCTGCTACCCTGAGTTTTATATTCTCGATCCGCTCCACTTCCGACCATACCGGGATCGTTAAGGCCATCGATTCGTAAGTGGATAGTTTTCCGGTCACTTTGTAATTCTCAATACAGCCGAGCATTAAATATCTTTGCCACTCTTCCGGTATGCCCCGGCGTTCCCAATAATCTAGCGCCGCTTGGTTCTCCATGCCTTCGTCGTGATAGCGAATGTATACCTTTTGTGTCTCGATCTTCTCTGACAATTCAATCAATCGCTGCTCAACTTGCGCCAGGTATGCCGCTTCCGCTTCGCTTTGCTTTTGGCGAAACTCTGCCAGTTCGTCAGGTGTCCAGATTTGATCCTGTTTATTTACGCTCCACCTATGCCCACAACCACGCAAGCACAGGCCCAGCGGTTCCCCGCGTCTACTTGAGCGCCATATCGTAAAGCGGTCAGGCCAGGAGCCATCTTCGTGAATATCGCCGCCACACCTGGGACAGGAAGAAGAAAATTCATTGGCGTTCTTTTGCTGAACAAAGCGCACTTGCGGGGCAAGACTTGCAAACTCAGGCGGTAAAACTGCGGGGTTAGGCATTATCAACTCCTATCAAACTTCTTTTGTGGAAATCAGGGTCATAATAAAAGTTACTTTTTTCGTCCGCGAACACCGGAAAGATGCGCCCGATTGGTGCATAGTGCGGCTTTTTGGGGTCGGGTTGGTAGTATCGAAACTTTAAGCACCTTACAAAAAACAGGTTTGGCGCTGACTGGAATCGCCAGTTGCCGCTTTCGACCAGGGTGCCCGGCGTGGGGTATTTCAGGTTTACGCACCACCACCCATAGGCCCGGTCTGGTAACTGAAAAATATCTTTACTTTCGTCAGTGTCTCCGCTGCCAGGAATAGGCATTTCCGGGCTATAGAGCGTGTATGATTGCTTGAGCGGGGCCTGAGAAGCGAACACAAGCGGACATTCAAAAGTGGTTGCGGCATGGCATAGGCGAATTGTATTATCGCGCATCTGTAAGCGCAGTTGTTTGTCATCTGTCATATTGCGTCGTTCCGGGTCGAACGGGGTACGCTGGATATAATCGTAAAATATGCCAGCAAAGCGTTTCTTTTCCGCAAACTGCTCATTGCGAACATAATTCAAAGTTCGCGCAATATTGGTGAGGTGTAAGTCGGCTATATCGTCTTGTGACATTCCAAAAGAGCGGCCTATATAAATGCGCTGACTGGAAAGAAATTGCATTTCGTTATCATAGCGTGATAATTGCTGCTCTGTGCTGATTTCGGCAGTATCTTCGTGTGATACTTCGATTGTCAGGGCGTCCGCGTTTTTCTTCGTAACTTCCTGTTCGCAGACCGTTGCCCAAGCTTTGAGCGTGGTGCTTTTCCCCTCGTGGGAGCGGGAGAGAATAAACGACGTTTCGCCAGGGTACTGCTTTGGTACGATGTCTTCAAGGCCCTTTACGAAAAACGGGACGGCTAAATGCTCATGCTCACGCTCAAAAGCGCGGCGTTTCTCAAGTTTTTCGAGTGCTTGGTCGGGCGTGAGTGCGTAGGCTGCGGGGTTGAAGGGCATTAGAAACTTTCCGGGATACCATGAACATCAAGCTTTACAGCGGGTAAATCTTTCAAGACCACATCAAACGCGCTGGGCCACATCTTCCAAATTTTCTTGATGTCCATAAATGGCATGGACGATAACCGGAACGTATCCGAACGATACCACGTAACCCAAGCGTCCACGCTGCGCCCGTCAAGCCTGATATTTTTTGCGATAACTGCCGTATCCGAATCGCGGGGGATGTTGATCTTTAGGCCCACTTCGAGCGTGTCAAGTATTTCTTTTTCGCGCCGGGCTTCCGGGCTTCCAAATAACATTGCGCTCAGGGCGTCTGTTGGTTGCTTCTCGCCGGTGATTTTTTCGATAATTCGGGCCGTCGCCTGTATTACCCGTTCGTCCCGGATGTGGGTTTGGAAGGCCTCGGCTATGATCTTCCTGGTTTCGATGGTGGTAATTCTTGCGTTTGATTGTGTCATCTGCGTGCCTTTCAGTAAGTTAAAAAGTAATAGCTCTTAGGCAGAGGCGACTATCCAAGAAACAAAAAGAGAGTGAGTCTATTTATTCCTTGCTTCCCTGTTAGGGATGACAGTCGGCGATAATCCACCGCTTCGGCTTACATTGCAACCTGCCAGGGTTGCCCGCCCGCACTGCTCAACACATTGTCTACGGGAGCGCATGGCTGTTCTTGCGCTATTGGGGTCTCGCTGTCCAGTTCTTCGGTTAGCAGTTGGCCGCTTTGGTTTTGCCCACCGGCTGTATTTCATCCGGTCACAAATTTATATATCCGCCACGCTCACGGCCTGCTGCGCTTTGGGTTGTGGTAATAAAAAATCACTTTCTTGTGAGTGTCGGTCTGTCGGCTCTGGTTGGCTTGGCGGCCCTTCGGTAACAAAGGTAAGCTAAACAGAAACGACACTCAGAAAAAAGTGATTCGTCTTTGTTACCAACCCGCCGCCAAACGGGGTACATTTAGTTGTAGATAGATCATAACCGAAGCCGCAAAGCATGTCAAGCACCAGTTTTCCGCGCTTTAGCCTTTGCAATCAGCCCATGCACAAACGGAAGCTGCACACCCATTAGGAAGTTGTACAATTCTTCCCAGTCTTCTTTGGTCAGCGGCTCTTGCGCTATAGTTCCACCTGCGAGTTTGTGCTTCCCGTTCTCGCCGTCGCAGATCGGGCAGTGTTCCGCTTTCCCGTTCGGGATAGCGGCTATCATTTCGGCCACGCTTTTGTCGGGTATCTGCATGGCAACGACGCGCCCGGTGCTGGATACTACGCTGTAAAACGGGCCGCCCATGCCGCCGGGTTCCACCACGTTCCAAGTCTCGCTCATCTACTCTCCTTGCCCGCTTGCGGCGGGCTTCTTGTTCCAGGGCTTGAAGTTTCTCGGCACATCGATGTCGGGCCACGTCCCCACAAAGGTAATAGCGCGATCATCGATGTAGACATGGGCGGGCGGCTTGTTATCTGGAAACGACACGGTAACATTTTTCTTGAAGCCTTCGCCGCCGCCATTCTCGCGCCACTTTTTACGCTGCTCATAAAACCACATCGTCATAGCTTCGACGCCGCCGGGCTGGTGGCTGCGGCTTGAAAATACTTGAATGTCAAAGTGTGGATGCGCCTGTTCGAGAAACTCAAACAGTCCAGGCACGGCATCGTCGGGGATATTTGTCGCACCCTGCCAGCCGCTTACATACGAGTGGCAAACGCCGTCAAAGTCCAAGCATAAAATCGGTTTCTTGTCCATTACTCTCCTTATCTTCTCCCGCGCCTACGCCGAGGGGCGGCGGGGGGGGGTTATAGCGTGCCCCATTGCTGGGCCATCGCCTGTGCTATTCCGTCAAACGTCACTGATTTCAAGGAATACCCGTTTTTGTTCCGTTCCGTTGACCAGAAATCAAGCTTTCGATAGGGCGGCGGTATAAGTTCTGTGGGAAGTAGTTTTGGTAGGTTTTTGAGCCACAAGCAAACATCTTTGTTGTAGTCGTGCCCAAACATATACGGCCTAATTATCTGATCTGGTTTTCTGTACCTGGAACTCATAACACCAATTGGGTTTTCAATTGCAATTGATTTTATCGGTGCGTTCACGAAGTTCATAAAAAGCGGTATCCCGATATTCTCTCTTTTTTCCAGAATGCCGAGATGCGGGCGGCGAGTAATATTTGATTGTGCTCCGTTGCAAAGGTATGTGCAGGGCGGATGCGCGATTAGCAAGTCCCATTCCGGTGTCAAAAGTTGTAACACATCCCCGATGATATGATTTTTGCTGTTGTCCAGGGAAGGCAATAGGTCGCACGACCAAGCGTCGTGACCGGCGCGGGTGAATGCGTTTCGCACTTTTCCAGAAAATTCACAAGCTATCAATACTTTCATCATCGCTCCAACTTAACAAAAAACACCGCTTGTAGGCTTTGAGTTGGCTTTCGGGAACTTTAGCCTTTTTGCGTTCCCGGAACGTCCCGGTTGCCATCTGTACTTTTATAATGTGGCAACAAAGATTGTCCTTATCTTCTCCCGCGCCTACGCCGAGGGGCGGGGGGGGTTATTTGGTGCATACGCGGCATTTCAATTCTGCAATGCCGTCTTTCTGTAGCCCACGCGGTAGCCGTCCGCCTTCAAACTCCGCGCGTAACTCGGCCATACCTGCGGGCCACGTGTCGCGGCTGGGGCTGCGGAAGGTGTGACCGGTCAAGGCTTCGAGCCGTTCACCTTCGGCCCAGGCTGCGGGGTTGGTTTGCCAAAGCTCGTACCATTCTCCGATCCGCTGGAAAAAGCAAAGCTTACAGTCGGTGCGCCTGGGGATGCTGATACCCAGGCTGTTGTTGTAGGCGATTACGTCATCAACACCCCAGCCCCACTCTCGAAGCGGAAACCGCATTTCTACCCCCGGAATGTCGGAGTAGTCGCCCGCTTCTCGCTCCGGCTCGTCGGCGCGGATACCAACGTAAGAAACAACCTTGTTGTATTGCTTTGTGGCGCTTATCAGAAATACCGCGTACGGTTCGATCTTGAGCTTGCGCGTACACCAGCGCATTCGCCAGTTGGGTATCGTCATGGCGTGCTCGATTTCCTGCACCAATGTCCCGGCGATAATCGGTGTAAACGTTCCGCCCAGGCGCTCGCGCAAATTGCGCCAGTGCTCAAACATATCGTCCGATTCGTTCCCCGTCGGAGTGCAGACATACACATATTCGCGTGGCTCCAATTCCTTGAGCCGAAAGGCAAGTGCGGTGCTGTCTTTGCCGCCCGAAAGGGCGACGATATGCAACTCTGACATGTGTACTCCTTAACAAAAAAGATCGTCTGCTTTGGTCTATCCTACGTCCTTATCACGGTGGCCGAGAGACTGGTAGCCAAAGGACAAGGATAGGCCAAAAAAGGCGATCCTTTAGTCTCTCTATTGCGCCCCGTGACGGGCTCCTGATTCGTTGTGAACCATTGACACAATTCTACCACGTGGCGTATTCAATTGCAAGTATCATTCCCGGCCACTTTGCGCCGCGTCAGGGGCGGGGGGCTACTCGATCCATATCTATCACGTTCACTCCGCGCCGGGCAAGCTCTGTGTCAATTGCGGCGATAATGCGCAGGTTGCCGTCGAGCCTGTCCTGCACGGAATCGGCGTCGTGGTTTGGGCCACCGTAGCGCGTGACGCCTTGCAATAGGGCGTATTCGCAGTATTTCACATCCCTGACGCTTTCCGATCTGTCGCTAAACAACTCGTCCAGCGGGATTGCTGCAATGTCGCTCATCGTCTCATTCTCCATTTCTCGCGGGATGCAGCGGCACAATCTCCGCGTCGGGATAGTCTGACAAAAACAGCATCATAATCTCCGCGCTTTGGCGGCTGTGCATTACCGTCGCTTCGCTGCGGTCTTTCGTTTCCGCATAGCAGCCCGGCGAAGTTTCCACCAGGTACAGGCCGTCGGCCAGTTGGATGATAAGTCGTTCGCTCATTCTTCACCTTTCGCCGCCCGCGCTGGGGCGGATGTCAATTCGATATGCAGGGTCAAATCCAGCGCCAGGGCCAAACGCTCTAATACAGCCAGGGAGGGCGTCGCTGCGTCGCCTTCAATCAAGCTGACGTAGTTGCGCGAAATGCCCGCCCGTTTGCCGAGTTCCGTTTGGCTGAGACGCTTTCTGTGGCGCTCAAGGAAGATGATTTCGGAGAGTTTCATTCACACTCCATATTCCAAACGTCGCACTGCGCCCGCGCCTGCGCCAGACAGTTCTCGACCGCCTGCGCCTGCTCTGTGCTGATGTTGTGAAGCGCCGCGATCCAGATTGTCGCAGGCTTCCACTGTTTATATCGCCGGTACTGCTTGACGATGACCGGCGCGTACTTGCGGCTAGGGATAGGGTAATGCTGGGCGCGGTAGTTGAGCGGCTTGTCGGGGGTGCTCATACTTTTCCTTCCAGCGCAGTCCGCGCTATGCCTGCAATCGTCTTGCCGTTGACCATCCCCGCCGCTTCGCCCAGGTTGCGGATGCGGACTAGAGCCGCTTCGAGTTCCGCCACCCGCGCCCGCAAAGCCGCGAGTTCTGCCGGGTCTACCGGCGTGGTCTCAGTTTGGTAAAGGGTCATTTTCTACCGCCTTTTCCGCCAAAATGAACATAGTTTTAGTTGGCACAAGGTAATATGCGTCGCAGGTCAGCTTGTCGGCCAGGGCTTGCGCCTGCTCTTGGGTTATGGAGCATTGTCCGCGCATGCGCCCCGTCCACGTCGCGGGCAGTTGATTCGGGTTGGTGATGATATTCAGGCTCATGGTATCACCACGTATGTAACCACGCAATTTATCAGACCGAGCAGCACAACCGTCAGCGCGGCGGCGAACATGATTATTCTGATGAGTTTCATGCGGTCTCCTTAGTGGTTGCGGATCGTGCGAGATACCGCGCGTCCGCAGGGTGGGCAGATGATAACAACTTTCGGATTGCGCTTGAGCACTTCCGCGCGTTCGATGGTGCGGATGTCCCGAAGGCTCCATTTGAAATAGTGACCACAGCGCGGGCATTTTCTCATGCCGCAATCCTGTGATACTCTTTTTCGAAGCGAGCGCGGCCAATTCGAAACGGGTTTTTTACCGCGCTGTTTTCGTAGCTCCATCGGAAGCCGGTAACAAATTTTTCATCCACGCCGGTAATAAACGCCACTCTTTCTATCATTGGGTCGAAGTGGTTTTCGTCAAAATTGGCATAGTTTTCTCCGATAACTAAATCCATGTCAATCTCCTTGTGTTACTTGGTTGAGTTTGGAGAATTCTCCAAAGTATTTTGTGGCCGCCGCATTGTAGGCCACTGCTGCCGCTTGCGGGGTTGGGTATGCTCCCAAACTAAGAGTTACCCCGTCAACCTTTATCCTTGCGCGAAATGGATTTTTTATTCTTTCGTCTCTTTTGTACACTCCTTTGTAGCCAGTTTCGTTGTCAGAGCGTCTCGCGGTGTTTCTTGCGTTTTCTTTTGGCGTGCAATTTCTTAGGTTGCTTTTTTGATTGTTTAGGGTATCTCCGTCTATGTGGTCGCAAACCATGCCTTTTGGAGTTTTCATTATTTCTTTGTGCAAGAAAACGAGTTTTTCATTTTCTACCCTAAGAGCGTATCCGGTTTTTCTTCCACCACCAGCCACGAATCTATACTTGTTTTTTGAAAACTTCTCACAATCTTCATCGTCTACTTCGTTTCTTTTCCCTGTGTGAGTGGCATTGTTTTCAAGGGAAGTCCTTTTCTCTGCGTGAACCATGCGCAGCCCGGTAAACTTGAATACGATTATCGCCCGCTCTCTGGTACACCGCGCCAATGTGGCCGCATCCCCTGCAGAGTCGGGCGGGGGTGCTACTTTGGCTGTCGCAATAAAGCCGCTTCGCTGACCGTCAATTGCTCAGTCAGGTCACCGGATGCGTGCAAGTTTTCAAGACCCATGAATGCGACGTTCGCATCGACGCCCCAGGCTGCGGATACTACGTTGACAATTTCAGGGGCGGAATACGGATAGGGCGGGTCGTCGTCTTCGCCGCTGTCCGCGTCTTTTCCGTACAGGTCTTCTAAAATCTTTTTCTCTGAACGCTTCGGCGCGGCGGGGGTAGCGACTTTCAAGCCTTCATCGGGTTCGTCTTCCACTTTCGCCAGTACTGCGCCGTCCACCCGTTCGTCATCGATCATCCCCAGCATGGCGCGGTCATTCTCGCTGATAGCGCCGTGATTCATAATCAAATCTTTGATAACGGTCTTTTCGGCGCTTTGGTCGAAGTCAGTCACCCAACGGCTTTTGGCGTTGAATTTCTGCTCCCGGTCATTCCAGGTTGGGGAAAAGCGCTTGGCGTGCGCCAGCACCTTTTCGGTGGGCCAATAAACCGTTGCTTCGTACCCGCTGAACAGGAGCAGGTAAGCGCCGTAGCCGATGATGGTATCGCTGATTTTCTTGCCCTGGATCGTCTTGCGCCCGGTCATCTGCTCTTCGACCACTTCCTGACCTTCGTAGACCTTGAAGGCGTTGAGTACGCGATATTTGTTCGTGCGCATGGCAAGTTCTTTGACGCCGCGTACCATGATGACCAATTGCGCGTGCTTGGTCGTTACCCATTCGTTGCCGACTTTCTTGTTTTTCTTGAAAGGCAACATTGCCGCCTGCCCGAGGCCGGGAGCCAGGGAAAGGTTGATCGTCGCGGCGTTGAGCGCGGCGGTGATTACTGACGACGGTTCGCATTCGTAAATCTCAGGGTTCAGATTGGCGGCGTTTACGATGTTGACCACCACTGCCCCGGCGCGAGTGCCGCAAGCCTGCTCAAAGCGGAGCATTACTTTTTCGTTACTGAGCATCGCCAAAAGGGGACGCTGGCCGTCGTTTTCTGCATACCGAGTCATATCTGTTGCTACCATGTTATTTAATCTCCTGTTTTGCGAGTTTGCGCTGTCCTTTGTGGGTCAGCATTACTTGATCCCGTCTATTGACGGGGATAATAAAATAGTCTTCCGGGTCAAGGTTTGGTACTTTGTACTTTGCTCCCCGGCGAGCATCGGCGTAATTATCCGCCGCGTCATCCATGCGTTCCCCGTCCCGCGCCAGTTTGTTCTCGATTTCGGCCAATTCTTCGAGTAGCGCCATTCCTACTTTTTGATCCAGGCAATCTTCCAGTGCTTCGTTGATCTGCGCCGCGCGTGTCTGCAAAGTAGCGTTATCTACGCCGTCAAGCTCTTTGATTTTGCGTTCGGCATTGGCTACGCGGTTGGCCCAATACTCGCTCGTGTCGATGGTTGCCGGGTTCTCGCGGGCTTCGATCTGGCAGGCTTTGCACGCTTCCCACTCGTTGATTAGGCGGGTGCGTTCGTCCATTGTTCGGGTGTAACCTGTTTCGAGTGCCATAATAATCTCCTATCTCCAAATAACCAGAACGATCCGATAAACAATCTCGATCCCGCCACGCGCCACGATCAGCACCAGGGCGGTCAGGGCCAGGCGGATGATCTTACTCATCATCGTCCCGCTTGGCTACAGATGCGGCGATTTCGCGTAGCGCCTGCGTCCGCTCGGCTTGCTTTTCGCGCTCGGCTGCGTTCCAGTCGGCCAGTCGTGCGCCGATTTCTTTGGCGGCGTCCTGTAGGGATTCGATCAGCGGGGCGCTCATTTGGGGGCCTGCGCTTCGTAGGCGGCCAGGGCGGCGCTAAGATTGGTGTGGTATACGTTGATAAAACGATGGAACATATCCGCGCCGTGTTCGTCGGTTGCCCACTCTGCGTACCCCATAACTTCTTTCATTTCCTGCGCAAGGAGCGCCAGCGCCGCCACGCTTTCGGCGGGGTAGTAGTCGCCGCTCATGTCGCCGGGTTGGTCGCAGAAGTACAGGTGATTCGGGCCGTCCGTTACGTGTGCGTCGGCTACGTCGAACCGCACCACGCCAGCGGCTGGGGCGGGCCGGGGGAGTCGCCCGTTGATCGTGGCGTGCATAAACTTCCGCGCAGCCTCGAGCGTATTTTCAATGCCTTCGCGGGTTATCGTTGTGTTTGTGCCGTTTTCGGCCAGAATATTAATTCTATATTGCATAGCCCTGCTCCTGTATTCTGTCGGGGCCTGTTACAGCCCCGGCGTGGGTGCCGCCGTGTTCTTTCTGTGACCGTGTGCTGGTGGTTGGCACGCCGGGGAACGGTGCGGCGGGTTACTTTGTGTACTTGATAAGCATGGGGATTGACCCCGGCGCGGTAAGGGGAACTTGGTTCTTACAAACTTCCCGTATACGCGCCATTGTGCTCTTTGTGATGTTTTTATAAACTCTCGGCACGGCTCCAACGTTGACGTACACGCTGTTTTTTCCGGGTACCGAACCTACGATAAATGATTTCATTGTCGCGCTCCTGTCTGTGTCTGGTCGCCCGGATGAGGGCGGGGGAAGGGGTTATTGATTGTCCAGTACGATTGACCAGCCGTCGCCATCTTTTTGGCCGAACCAGGGGAAGCCAGCGGGCCAGAGTTTTTGAGCGTCCGCAAGGGCCTGCTCTTTGGTGGGGGCGCTGGTATATGATTCGAGTTGGTTACCGCCATTGTCCACGAGTATCCAGTTGCCGTCGTGGCGCTGATCGGCGGTGATGGTCAAGCGTTGAGCGTTCTTTGGTGCCTGGGTGGGGATGTTGTTTGCCATTTGATAATCTCCTGTTTGAGTAGTTGTTTGCTGTCGATGTATTTATAATACTACTTTCATTGCGCAATGTCAAGCGGTTTTATATGTATCATTGTATCAAAATTGCGCAACTACTTGCAATGCGCAATTGGCTGTAGTATCATCTATGTATGCCAAAAAATACACAGGAATTATCGAAGACCCGGCGCGATGACGCCGACGAAATGGCGCTGGCGCTGGGGTTCCAGTCCACTAGAGACCCGTCAAAGGGCAGTCACCAGGCCATGCTGACGTACATGCTGACAGGCTGGCGAAAAGGCGAGTACACCGCTATTCAGCGTGGGGGAGATGTGCGTAACGTGCTGGCCCGTCCCATCGCCGCCCAGCCTTCGCCGCAGCTTGACGCGGAAGCGGGGGAGCGGGTATCGCGTATCGTGGGCGTGTGTCTTGTTTGTGGCAAGCACGGCGGACACCGTAAAGGATGCCCGTATTTTTCGTAACCACTCCGCGCTTCGGCGCGTGATGGGTGCGGGCCGTCGGCATGATCGTTCCCGAAGGTAAGAGCGGAGATCGTAAAAACTCGAGCCGCCCGCGCGAAGTAAGCCTGCTTCGTCGCGCGTGAAATCATTGCGCCTGTGAAATTGCTGACAGTGAGCGGCGGCCAATGATGGCGACGTGGTGGGTAGCCTGCTTGCTGTTGTGGTAGCAGCCCGTCCCGAGGACTGAACTGGATCAGCGGCAAGCAGGCAATAAATTCGAAATGGAGAAAATAGCATGTATGATGACAAAGTAGCTTCGCAAGTACCGCAAATCGAGATTGAGCAAAAACAGCTTGACGAAACGATTGGCCGACTACAATCAGAGTGGGGCACTTTGCAAACACGTTTACAAAGTGTCATGGCTTCCGTAACGCCGTCTATGAGTGGCGTTGGTCTCAATCCCGTTCCTGCTCCGCAAGAAAATTTATCTCCAATGGCAGAGCAGGTTCGCAGGGTGCGGCGCGAAATCGAGGCCGTTTGTGTGATGATCGAGTCTGTAAGGTCACGCTTGCAGGTATAGCGCATTGCCCGAATCCAGAAGCGGATCGGGCGCGTGGAAGGAAGGGAACACGAATGAAATACCACAACAACGGAATACCGCGTAGGGCATATATTGACCAATTGACCCCCGAAGAGCTTGAGCTGTACCAGATGGTCGGGAAGATTGAATCACTGGGCGCTCATCCGCTATTGACGGATGTTGTTGTCCTTTTGGCGCAAGCCCGCGATAAGTTGGCCGATTGGGTAGAGTTGGAGCCTGCGAAATGACCGCCCCGGTGCTCGAAGGGGTGAAGGACACGTCCTGCCGAAAATGCAGGGCGTCGATGCCCGTTATCAAAAAAGAGACGAATTTTACCGTAACGGGGTATCGTTGCGCTTTGTGCGGCCACTGGAATGACTTGAGTCGGCGCAAGGTGAAAGTAAAAACATGAATCTCTTTATCCCCGGCGAGTTTACGACGCTCAACGATTACATAGACGCCGAGCGCACCAATAAATACATGGCGGCACAGATCAAGCAGGTTGAGACTCAGCGCGTGTCAGTCGAGGCCGTAAATTGTCCGCCGGTTGTGGTTTACCCTGTCAAGTTGCGGCTTACTTGGTACCGCAAGAACCGCCGCAGTGACCCCGACAATGTGGCGTTTGCGACGAAATTTATCCTTGACGGGTTGACGGAAGCGGGTGTGCTCGAGGGGGATGGGTGGAAATATATATCGTCCATCGCGCATGAGTTTTGCTTGGATACGAAAAGTCCGGGCGTGGAAGTGACGACAGTTTGATTACAGCGGGCGGGCGGCAAGGCGTCGCGTCATTGGAGGCTTGATATGCAATTTAGTCGTGATGAGATGAGAGAGTATCAGAAAAAATGGATAGCGGAAAGAAGGCTGTCTTTTTTCAGGGATAAATCTTGTGTTCGCTGTGGATCAAAAGAAAAACTTCAACTTCACCACAAAGACCCAAAAACAAAAATAAGCAGTTGCATTTGGTCTTGGAAAGAGGAGCGCAGAGAGTTGGAAATCAAAAAGTGTGAAGTTCTTTGTGGCGATTGCCATAAGAAACACCACGCTGCTTTGCGTCGCACCGCCAGTCATGGGAGCAGTAGGACTCTTTATAGAGATGGTTGCCGTTGTCAACTTTGCCGCGCTGCTTGCGCGCGATACGAAAAAGCGCGTCGCGCTAAAAAGAATGCGGTATAATTTTTGCGCGGGATGGAGGAGTCTGGTCGTCCTCGCTGGGCTCATAACCCGGAGATCGCAAGTCCAAATCTTGCTCCCGCAACTCGCCGCATTCGTGGCGACAATCCGAAAGCGTCCTGCGTTTGGTTGGCGCAGGACAAAGGGCAGGCCCCGTTATGGCGGGGCCTGTTTTCTTGAAAGGTGTATAATCAGAGCATGGCAAAAATTTGGAGACCAGCATCTTTCAACGGCTTTAGCCTTGACGCTGTTATGACTTATAAAGCCAAAATACGATCAGGTCGTAAAACCTGGGTGAGTGCTGTTCGCGCCACGAAATCGCCGCAGGGCAAGGCGCGGAAAATTGAGACTATATTTTCTTCGCACTCGCTTGTTGTTTGTTTCCCTGGCTGACGCATTTATTGTTTCCTGGAAAGCATATTGGGAATACATAAAAATAATCAAGGGTCTGAAATGAAACTAACGATATGAGACTGCCGCTTGAAACGGGGCGGGGGAACGCGGCTATAATTCAGTAGTTGAATTATGGGGTGCATGGTGCTACAATGGGGGATATGAGCGATACTCCAAAGGTCGAAGTTCTGCCAATAGAGCAGGGCGCAACCCCTGACCCAAACAATGTCAATAGGCACACCCAGCGCGGCGGTGGTCTGCTTGAAAACAGTCTACGCAAGCGCGGGGCGTTTCGTTCAATCGCCAGCGCTGGAAAGGGGGTAAAAGTACCGACGGTTTACGCCGGAAACTACACACTCGAAAAAGCTGTAACCGCTGGATTTACGGAGATTGTCAACGTCCACGTAACGGGCAACCAGCTTGTCAAT